>Ga0316204_10000276_pt1 | contig 211253 bp, 193 predicted proteins | sample 6monrhotite_MG_2_FD_205661 | JGI IMG/M metagenome (GOLD analysis project Ga0316204, IMG submission 205661) | Microbial mat bacterial communities from mineral coupon in-situ incubated in ocean water Damariscotta River, Maine, United States -... | ecosystem: Environmental > Aquatic > Marine >... | reverse complement strand
CTAGGAAATTTGGCCCTTCATGAAAGCAATCTACTGGACAAACTTCAACGCAATCTGTGTATTTGCATTTGATGCAATTGTCCACTACAACATAGGTCATTGAAAACTCCTGTGGCTCCTATATTTATCAGGCGGTATTCTAGTGCGAAATAGATTGTTCTGCATTAAAATTGTAAAAAAAACTTCAATTATGCTCATTATTTAATCATTTTCTTCAATTTATAGAGTTCATCAAGCGCTCGTTTCGGCGTAAAGTCATCTAAATCGAGTTCTTTTAATGCATCTTCAAGCGGATTATTTTGACGTTCTGTAAACAGCGGTAATTGATGATGCTCCAAGTTGGTACTTTTGTTTGTGTTTTGATTCTCCAATTCATGCAGTCTGATCTTTGCTTCATTAATCACATGTTGAGGAACACCGGCCAAACTTGCGACTTGTAATCCGTAACTTTGGCTTGCTGGGCCATCTTTTACTGAGTGTAAAAATATGATTTTGTTGTTGTGCTCAGTTGCTGTTAAATGAACATTCGCGACGTTTGCACGTTTCTCTGGGAGTGTTGTTAATTCAAAATAGTGCGTCGCAAAAAGTGTTAGTGGTTTAATGTTTTGTGACAAATATTCCGCACAAGCCCAGGCGAGGGCAAGGCCGTCAAACGTACTTGTGCCTCGGCCAATTTCGTCCATAAGTACAAGGCTGTTTTCTGTTGCGTTATGCAAGATATTGGCAGTTTCTGTCATTTCTACCATAAATGTGGAGCGCCCACCCGCTAAATCATCGGATGCACCAATGCGTGTAAAAATTTGATCAATGAATCCAATCGTTGCACTATTTGCAGGGATATAGCTCCCAATATGAGCAAGTAACACGATGAGCGCTGTTTGCCGCATATATGTCGATTTACCGCCCATATTGGGTCCGGTGATGATCAATATTTTTCGCTTATCGGAAATATCCAAATCATTGGGGACAAATGATGAGTCGAGTACACTTTCAACGACAGGATGGCGACCAGCATTAATGTTTAATACAGTATTGGATTCCAGCTGAGGAGCACTGAGGTTCAGAGTTACTGCACGTTCCGCTAAATTTGTTAATACATCGAGTTGTGATAATCCCAATGCTGTATTCTGCAAGGATATCAGGTGTTGCTGTAAATCATTGAGCAGTTGATCGTAGAGGGCTTTCTCTTTTGCCAGCGCTTTCTCTTTGGCACTTAAAACTTTGTCTTCAAATGTTTTTAATTCTGGCGTGATGAAACGTTCAGCGCCCTTAAGTGTTTGCCGTCTAATATAGTGAGCCGGAACATTTTCAGAGTGTAGACGAGAAATTTCTATGTAGTAGCCGTGTACGCGATTGTATCCAACTTTAAGCGCATTGATTCCCGTCTGTTCTTTTTCTCTTTGCTCCAGATCGACAAGAAACTGATCGCTGTTTTCTCGAAGTGCTTTTAGTTCATCTAACTCAGCATCAAATCCTGAAGCAATGACTCCTCCATCGCGAATGACAACGGGAGGATTATCTATAATCGCTCTTTTCAATAGATTATAAACTTCGGGATGTTGATCGATTTGTTCTTTAAGCGTGCTTAGTAATGATGAGATTTCAGTTAAATTCATTAAGCCATTATGTAATTCAGGGATCAACTTGAGAGAATCCCTAAGAACGGCCAGATCTCTTGGGCGTGCGGATTTTATGGCTACTCGTGCGAGAATTCTCTCAACATCACCTATGCCTCGGAAAATATCATGGATATCGCTGTATTGATGGTTTTGAATAAGTGCGTCAATGGCTTGATAGCGTAAGTTAAGGGTGTCGTGATCACGAATAGGTCGGTTTAGCCAGCGCCTAAGCAATCGTCCACCCATTGGGGTTGCTGTCGAATCCATTAGTGAAGCGACTGTATTTTCTGTGCCACCAGAAAGGTTGTATTCAATTTCTAAATTTTTTCGCGTTGAAGCGTCCATAATGATGCTGTCGTCGCGATTTTCTGTGCTTAATGCTTGGATGTGCGGAAGCGTAGTTTTTTGTGTTTCTTTTACATACTCCAATAGGCAGCCTGCTGCTCCTATGGCAGTGAAAAGTTTTTCGCAACCAAATGCGCTTAGGTCATGCGTGCCAAACTGATTTTTTAAAAGTCGATAATTGTTTTCATAATCAAAAAACCAGGGTGCCTGTTTTCGTACGCCTCGAACGTTTGTTAAAGAAATTTCATTAAACGTTTCACTTACCAATAATTCAGCAGGGCGAATTCTTTCCAGTTCTGAATAAACAGATTCTTCATTATTCAATTCCATAATGGAGAAGCGGCCACTGGTTAAATCCAGTGTCGCGATGCCAAATAGTTTGTTTTCAAAATGTAGTGCGGCTAACAGGTTGTCGCGGCGTTCATCCAGCAATGATTCATCCGTGACTGTGCCTGGTGTTAATATTCGTGCAACTTTTCGTTCAACTGGGCCTTTGCTTGTTGCGGGATCACCAACCTGTTCGCAAATTGCGATCGATTCACCAAGTTTTACCAGTTTTGCCAAGTACGGCTCTACAGAATGAAATGGAACACCGGCCATTGGAATAGGGGCACCATTGGCATGGCCACGAGCAGTTAAGGTAATGTCGAGAATTTTCGCGACTTTTTTTGCATCATCAAAAAACAGTTCGTAAAAATCACCCATGCGGTAGAACAGAATGGTGTTTGGATATTCTGCTTTGATGCGCGTGTATTGCTGCATCATCGGGGTTAGTTTTGTGGGTTCGGCTTTTGTTTTATTTGGTTCTAATAGTTCAATTGACATGATTTCTTATATTTCTATTGGGGTGTCGTCTCTGTTTGCCCAGTCTGACCAGGATCCTGGATATCCTTTCACATGCTCAAAGCCTAATGACTTTAAGGTAACGTACATTAATGCAGAGCGATGATGGGATTGGCAGTGGGTGATTATGTTTTTTTCTTTAGTAATGCCGATTGCTTCGAGCATTTGTTGTAACTCGTTTTCCGGTTTTAAGCGTAGCGGATTATTTCTGTCTTTTAACTCGATCCAATCGAGATTTACAGCGCCAGGAATGTGACCTGCGTGTTTGGCGCGGACGTCTTTGCCAAGATATTCATCTCGTGACCTGGCATCAAGTACACAGGTTTTTGCGTCGACCAGCTGAGTTAAAATTTCTTCTGCATCAACGACGCCTTCTCGATTGTAAAAGCTCAGTTTATAGATGCTGCTTGTGATTTTTGGGATTTCTGTTGTTGTTGGTTTGTTTTGTTCTTTCCAGGCATTTATGCCTCCATTAAGAAGAGACATTTTTTTATGTCCCGCAATTTCAAGCGTCCACAATAAGCGAGCTGCTTTTCCACTTCCTTCTGCATCATAAGCAATGATATAAGAATCAGGCGTAATCCCTCGCTCGGACAATACTCTTTCAAACTCCGCAGCATCAGGTATTAAGCCTAATACAGGGGGCGTATTTTTGACAATACTGGAATAATCTAATGATATCGCTGTTGGAATATGTTCAAGCTGATATAGTTCTGGCGAGCTTAGATCAATTACGCAGGTGTTTGGCTCATCAAGGGCTGTGTCAAGATCATCAGGTTCGATTACCCAAGGTGTATCTAGGGCCATAACATGTTCCTTAATAGTTTTAACGAATGAAGCGATCTAAAAATCGACATCATCCAGCTGTACTAAATTAGAGCTGGCTACCGTGGATAAACGCATACGCAATCGCATATTACTTGATGAACTTGCAAAATCTAATGCGGTATCACTTGAGATAATGTTATTTGTGTATAAGTTGTAAAGTGATTGATCCATTGTTCTCATGCTGGAAGAGGTGTCTTTTTCCATATGTTGGCGCATACTCTGTAAATCGCCTTTTTCTATCAGGTCTGCCATTCGCGGAGATCCTTCTAGTAATTCAAAGGCAGGTACAAGTTCTCCATTAACATCGGGCACGAGTTGTTGTGCCAATATCGCTCTAATATGCATGGATAAACTCAGCAATACTTGCTCTCTAGAACTCTCATTAAACATATTGACAATTCGTTCAATCGCTTGAGTCGCATTGTTAGCATGTAGCGTTGCTATGCACAAGTGGCCTGTATCAGCAAAGGAAATAGCCTGCTCCATTGTGTCGCGGCTACGTATCTCTCCAATTCCCAATACATCCGGAGATTGTCTTAAAGCACTTTCCAATGCGGCATGAAATGATTTTGTATCTACCCCAATTTCTCTTTGGTTTATGATCGATTTTTTGTGCTCAAGTATGTATTCAATGGGGTCTTCGATGGTAATGATGTGAGATGCTGTTCTCTCATTTCGCTTGTTAAGCAAAGAGGCGAGCGATGTTGATTTGCCTGATCCTGAAGATCCTACAATCAAAACCAATCCTCGTTTTTGCATGATGGCTCTTGCCATAGGGGTTGGTAATCCCAGTTCTGCGGGGTCTGGGATGTCTGTCGGGATTGCTCTCACAACCATTGATATGTTTTGTCGTTGGCGAAAAACACTAATACGAAACCGGCCAATACCCGCAGCGCGGTAACTAATATTTATCTCCAGCTCTTCGTTAAAACGGTTGAATTGTTCTTCTGGCATTATGCCGACAGCAAAAAGCTCAAGGTTTTCCTCACTGAGACCTGCGCCATCGGTATTAATGATTTTACCGTGTATTCTGTAAGCAGGAGGTTTTCCTTTACTAAGAAACAGATCAGTGGCTCCCATGGAGACCATTTGTCTCAATAATGTTGGAAATGAGTCACTCATATATTATTCCTTGAGCTGGAGGCTAATCTTTGTGCTGCATGTGTATTGATATGCAGGTAACTTATACTGCCGGTTTACTTGCATACTATTTTGATAATTATTTTTTACCACAACTCTGTAGTTTTTTCAGCATTTGTTCGTGGATTTTAATATTTCCTGATACCACATTTCCAGAATCCAGGAAGTTATTAGAGCCATCAGTATCGGTGACTATTCCTCCAGCTTCTTGAATGATCAAACAACCTGCCGCCATATCCCATGGCTTTAGTCCAAATTCCCAAAAACCATCAAGCCTACCTGCTGCGACATATGAAAGATCTAGCGCTGCTGATCCTGCACGTCTTACCCCTGCGGTATTAGGTAGCAATACTCTTAGCGTTTCAATATAGGCTTCAAGATCTTGCTCTGGTCTGAATGGTATGCCAGTACCGAGTAAAGCTCCTTCCAAACTTCTTCGATTTGTCACCCTGATTCTGCGGTCGTTAAGTTGTGCTCCTTGGCCTCGGCTTGCTGAGAATATCTCATCCCTTAAAGGATCGTATACCACGGCGTGTTCAAGGTTGCCCCTGTATTTTTGTGCAATAGAGACAGAAAATTGAGGAAAGCCTCTGAGAAAATTAGTTGTGCCATCTAGTGGGTCAATAATCCACTGACATTCACTGGTATTATTTGTTGCTCCGCTTTCTTCGGCAAGAATGCCGTGATCAGGATAAGCTCTGCTGATAGTTGAGATAATCTCTTGTTCTGCACGATAATCAACTTCGCTGACATAATCGTTCTGTGATTTTTCAGAAATATTAAGCGTGTCGATACGATTCATTGAGCGTGTGATAACATTGCCTGCATTTCGTGCAGCACGAATAGCGATATTTACCATGGGATGCATGGGATAGCTCCAAATTAATTTTTAAAAAGCGTTGAAGGTTGACAGATTTTTGATCAAGCCTTAGCGGGGCGCGTATTTTAGAGATAACATAACAAGATGGCAATCAAATAAAAACATGATAAACGATGAAATATAGAAATATTCGCATAGTCTTGATAGAGACAAGTCATCCAGGCAACATTGGTGCAGCAGCTAGAGCTATGAAAAACATGTGTTTAGAGCAGTTGTATCTTGTTAGTCCCAGGGATTTCCCTTCGGTAGTGGCTACAGCAAGAGCATCGGGAGCTGATGACATATTAGCAAATGCTCAGATCTGCTCATCAATAACTGAAGCAGTTTCGGATTGTAGTGTTGTGATAGGAGCAAGTGCTCGCTTACGCTCGGTGGAATGGCCTCTATTAAATCCTAGGGAGTGTGCTGAGATGGTGAGTCGTGAAATGGTTCAAGCGCCAGTAGCAATTGTTTTTGGCCGAGAAGATTCTGGGCTGAGTAATGATGAGCTGGATAAGTGTCAATATCTCGTGAATATTCCTACTAATCCAGATTTTCAGTCGCTCAATATAGCTGCGTCTGTGCAAGTGATAAGTTATGAAATTTATCTGCAACTACTCGAAAATCGAAGTGACGATGTTTCTCCATCCGAGCGGGCGACAGGAGAAGAAATGGAAGGTTTTTATACTCATATGGAAGCCGCTTTAACTGAAATTGGTTTTCTTAAACCGCCTAGCTGCCAAAAATTATTGCGCCGTTTACGCCGGCTTTACAATCGAGCAATGCTGGATAAGACGGATATCAATATTTTGCGCGGTGTGTTGAGCGCTACGCAGGGGAAAAAATACGCATGGGATGCACGTAAAAAATCGAAATAACCAACTATAATACTCGGACTTGTAAGTAAGAGGCTTTGCCCCTATATAATACGTATAACGATGCAAAGAATTAAAACCAAAGAATCAATCAAGGAAATTAATGTGTTTATTTTTCGTAGTGCAGGAAGCGTAAATGTTTGCTTTTCTTAAAGAAGATATCCAATGCGTATTCGATCGAGATCCTGCGGCTCGAAACTGGTTCGAAGTTCTGACCACTTATCCAGGTATTCACGCTGTTCAAGCGCACCGTGTTAGTCATTGGTTTTGGAAAAGAAATTTCAAGTGGCTGGCAAAGCTATTGTCGACTATTTCGCGTTTTGCAACCGGTATCGAAATTCATCCGGGTGCAACAATTGGGCGCCGGTTTTTCATTGATCATGGCATGGGGGTGGTTATCGGTGAAACAGCTGAAATAGGCGATGATTGCACGCTCTATCATGGTGTCACTCTTGGTGGTACAAGTTGGGATACTGGGAAACGCCATCCAACGCTCGGCAATGGAGTGGTTGTTGGAGCTGGGGCGAAAGTGCTGGGTCCTATCACTGTACATAATGACGCCCGAATTGGTTCAAACGCAGTAGTAGTTAAAGATGTGCCGAATGGTGCGAGTGTAGTTGGTGTTCCTGGTCGTGTGGTTGTTCGACAGCAAATTGTCACTCAATCAGAAAAACGACAGGCAATTGCAAGCAAGATGGGGTTTGATGCCTATGGTACAGCTCAAGATATGCCTGACCCTGTCGCGAATGCTGTCAATAAAATGCTCGACCACATTCATGCTATGGACGAGAAACAAGAGCAAATGTGCAAGGCTTTAAAAGGTATGGGTGTAACGTTGGAAGAGATTAAGCTTCCCGAGTTGGATTCTTGCGAATTAAGTAATGGCGAAAGTGAGTCAGCTAAATCAAGAAAGGATTCTGAGAGTGTGGCAGATTGATTAATTCTTTTCTTGTCAATGAGTTACTCGCCTTGAGAGGGTGGTTTTAGACGTCCAGCTGTGGCTTGCTATACTCACAAGAAAAAAGTGGTTAAAAGATTGACAAAAACGCTAGGGAACTGTAATCTACTTCATTCATCAAATACTATATACTTTCACTCAACTTTAAGCGGGATAACATCATGAGATTGACAACCAAGGGCCGCTACGCGGTAACAGCGATGCTAGATTTGGCAATTAATTATCAAAATGGGCCGATCACGTTATCTGATATTTCTAAAAGACAGGGCATTTCTTTGTCTTATTTAGAACAGTTATTTTCAAAACTCCGAAAAAATGGATTGGTTGATAGTGCTAGAGGTCCAGGTGGTGGTTATCGCTTAAGCCGTGATGCAAACGATATAGCAGTTGGTCATGTTATTACTGCGGTTGATGAAAAAATTGATGTAACCCAGTGTGGCGGAAAAGGTGATTGTCATGATGGCGGTCCATGTTTAACCCACGAATTATGGTGTGATCTTAGTAAGCAAATCTATGATTTTCTAAACAACATTAGCTTAGGTCAATTAGTTCGAGAGCGTGCTGAACGAGAGTCGATCGAAAAAACAGTTGAGTTTCTTGAGCAAGAGCCAAATGAAGAGGTTTCTTCAAATAGCGACAATCTAGGTAATTCTGCCGCAGCGATGTAGCCAGCTAGTTGGGAGTCGATATTTGCAAAACTCTCTCTTGTGGGATGTGGTATGGCTATATTTTTTGATAATAATTCGACCACGCCTCTAAACGCCTATGTGTTAGAGGCCATGATGCCGTTTTTAAGCGAATTTTATGCAAATCCGTCGAGCATCCATACTGCTGGGCGCAAGGCTCGTGACGCAATTGAAACTGCGCGCGAACAGGTAGCCGATTTAATTCAATCGCATCCTTCGCAAGTTGTATTCACAAGTGGTGGAACTGAAGCTAATAATCTTGCCATTAGAGGCGCTGTTTGCGGTATGGAGTTGGATAGTATTGCTATCAGTCCTATAGAGCATCCAAGTGTCAGAGATGTAGTGTTTAGTTTGCAAAAACAGCGTTCGGTTCAAGAGTTAGCTGTAAATTCGAATGGCCAAATAAGCACTGATTCTGTTGCAAAATTTATAGAAAATAACAGTAATTTTTTGATGTCAGTGATGCTTGCAAATAATGAAACAGGATGCATCCAGCCAGTGTCTACTATTGCGGAGATGGTTCGGTCATCAGCTGGGTTTATGCATACTGATGCCGTGCAAGCAGCGGGAAAGATAGATGTGAACTTCGAAAAACTCGGGGTTCATATGATGACTCTTTCAAGCCATAAGATTTACGGTCCCAAAGGCGCTGGTGCTCTAATTTATGATAAGGCGATTGATATCGCGCCACTAATATTTGGTGGTGGTCAAGAGAAAAAACTTCGCTCTGGTACTGAAAATGTCGCTGCAATTGTTGGGTTTGGTAAAGCCGCTGAGCTTGCTAAAGAAAAGCTCAAAGAAAACTATGCTTATTTGCTGGGCCTAAGAGCCAGACTTGAAACTCAATTGAAAGATATTCCCGATATAGTGCTATTCGGGGATAAGTCTGAAAGGTTGCCAAATACAACATTTTTCAGTTTAAAAGGTATCGATGGAGAAACCTTGCTAATGCAGCTGGATACGCAAGGTATAGAGGTGGCAAGTGGATCTGCGTGTGGAAGCAATAACTTGAAACCGAGCCATGTGTTAGCAGCCATGAGAATAGAAGAAACACTAGCGAAAGGTGCGATTAGAGTCAGTTTTGGACTACAAAATACATCTCAAGAAGTCGATGAGTTAATTGATTTTTTAAAGAAATTTACAAATATTAGTACATCACACTGAACGGAAGTGATGCAAAGAATTCAACTGGAGTGTAAACATGAAATTGCCAATTTATCTTGATTATTCTGCGACAACACCGGTCGATGAGCGAGTGGCAGAAAAAATGTGTCAGTACCTGACCGTCGATCAAATGTTTGGTAACGCTGCGTCTCGATCACACAAATTCGGATGGGATGTTGATGAAGGTATAACGTTGGCTCGAAAGCAAGTTGCAGATCTTATTAATGCTGACCCTAAAGAGATTGTTTGGACTTCGGGAGCGACTGAATCAAACAACCTGGCAATTAAAGGCATTGCTCACTTTTATCAATCCAAAGGCAAGCATATTGTAACTTGTAAGACAGAGCACAAAGCAGTGCTTGATACCTGTCGACAATTAGAGCGGGAAGGTTTTGAAATAACTTATTTAGCGCCTGAAGAGAATGGTTTGTTGGATCTTGCAAAGCTAGAAGCAGCACTTCGTGACGATACAATCTTAATTTCCATTATGCATGTGAATAATGAGATTGGTGTTATTCAGGATATTGCGGCCATCGGAGAACTAGCACGTTCGAAGAAGATTTTCTTCCATGTGGATGCTGCTCAAAGTGCCGGTAAGGTACCCATTGACCTTCAAGAAATGAAAGTTGATTTGATGTCATTTTCCGCTCACAAAATCTATGGACCTAAAGGTATGGGAGCTTTATACGTACGCCGCAAGCCGCGAGTAAGATTAGAAGCACAAATGCATGGTGGTGGACATGAAAGAGGTATGCGCTCAGGTACTTTGGCTACGCATCAAATTGTTGGTATGGGTGAAGCTTTTCGAATCGCTAAAGAAGAGATGGCGACTGAAAACGATCGCATTAGAATGTTGCGCGATAAACTCTGGAACGGAATTAACGATATGGAAGAGATTTATCTAAACGGTGACCTTGAGCATAGGGTTTCTGGAAATCTCAATGTGAGTTTTAATTTTGTAGAAGGCGAGTCGTTGATAATGGCGCTGAAGGATATTGCTGTGTCTTCTGGATCAGCTTGTACATCGGCAAGCCTAGAGCCTTCATATGTGCTTCGAGCAATTGGTCGAAACGATGAGTTAGCACATAGCTCGATTCGATTCACAATCGGGCGTTATACCACGGAAGAAGAAATCGATCATACGATTAAGATCATTCGTGAAAAAGTTGAAAAACTACGTGAGTTATCTCCTTTATGGGAGATGTACAAAGATGGAATAGATTTGTCAAAAATTCAATGGGCTGCGCATTAGTGCTGACTCGGTAGGTAAATTAATTATGTCGATAACATTAACAGAATCTGCTGCAAATCGGATTAAGCTTTTCCTTGCAAAGCGCGGGAAAGGTGAAGGCTTACGTTTAGGTGTTAAACCGAGTGGTTGCTCTGGTATGTCTTACGTATTGGAGTTTGTAGACGAAATTGAGGACGTTGACGAGGTATTTGAAAAATACGGAGTGAAAGTCATTGTCGATAAAAAGAGTATGCTTTATCTGGACGGTACCGAGCTTGATTATACGAAAGAAGGTTTAAACGAAGGGTTTAAATTTAATAATCCAAATATAACGGGTGAATGTGGATGTGGTGAGAGCTTTAACGTTTAATGAAGCTCTCTTTGTAATGCTTGCTGGTCGACGTTGATTTAAATGGAAAACTATAAAAATTATTTTGCGCTATTTTCCCTTCCGATAGCATTCGATATAGATCTGCCCGAATTAAATTCTCGTTTTCGTGAACTTCAGAAGGCCGCTCATCCAGATAAATATGCAAATGCTATTGATCAAGAGAGATTGAAATCTGTCCAACGCGCTAGTTTAATTAATAACGCATATAACACTTTAAAAGATCCTGTTAATCGCGCAAGGCATATGCTTGAGATCAATGGTTTTGATCTTGAAAATGAAAAACAAAATACCTTAGCCCCTGCTTTTTTAATGCAACAAATTGAATTGCGTGAACAAATTGAAGAAGCGCATGGTGATATCGAGTCGCTGGATGAAACTAACGATCAAATTGTAGATCTTCTGAGGAAAACGACGGACTCTATCCGTCAGCTGTTTGCACAAGATCCACCTGGTTTTGATGAGATTAGAGAAAAAGTACAGGAAGCGAAATTTTTTGTGCGATTAAAAGAAAATGTAGACTCAATAATTTTAGATTTAGAGAATAATGACTAGTAATTGATTGCTTGAGCAATCATTAAATGGATATTGTAAATGGCTTTATTGCAGATTTCTGAACCAGGGCAATCTACTGCTCCCCATCAACATAAACTGGCTGTCGGTATTGACTTGGGCACCACAAATTCATTAGTGGCTTCGGTTCGAAGTGGGCATGCAGAAACACTTCCTGACAATAGTGGGGATCATTTGTTACCGTCTGTTGTAAGGTATATTTCGACGAACGAAATTATTGTTGGCCGTGAAGCATATGATGCAGCCAGTATAGACCCATTAAATACAATTGTTTCCGTTAAAAGATTTATGGGGCGAGGTATCGAGGATGTTGCACGCTTAGGGGCGCAACTCCCTTATCACTTTGAAAATAGTGAATCTGGAATGCCGTTGATTAAAACGGTAGCTGGTGAGAAAAGTCCGGTAGAAGTTTCATCACAAATATTAAAGGTTTTGCGCGAGAGAGCTGAAAATACCCTGGGTGGTGATATTGTGGGAGCTGTTATAACCGTGCCTGCATATTTTGATGATGCTCAACGCCAAGCGACAAAAGATGCTGCTACTCTTGCTGGCTTAAATGTTTTCCGACTATTAAACGAGCCTACGGCAGCTGCAATTGCTTATGGTCTTGATAATATGTCTGAGGACGGTGATATCGTTGTCTTTGATCTTGGTGGTGGTACTTTTGACGTTTCCATACTGCGATTAACCAAAGGTGTTTTTGAAGTGCTCGCAACTGCTGGAGATACTGCTCTTGGTGGTGATGATATGGACTCTGCTATTGTCGATTGGCTAATGGAGAAAGCGAACTTGGATGCCAATGCAGCAGACCATGCATCAATGCGGCAACTCACCCAACAGGCAAGGCAGGCGAAAGAGACTTTAACCGAGCAGACTTCGGTTTCTATCCATTTGAATATAAATAGTGGAGTTTCGTGGAAGGGGATTTTAGATCGGGAAACTCTGAATCAAATCATACTACCACTGGTAAAGAAAACGTTACGTCCCTGTCGGCAAGCTCTTCGAGATGCTGGTATTTCAAAGGAAAGTATCCACCAAGTAGTTATGGTTGGTGGGTCTACTCGGGTTCCATTTGTTCGTGAGAAAATTGGCGAATTCTTTAACCGTGAGCCACTGGTAGATATAGATCCAGACCGTGTAGTTGCTGTTGGAGCTGCTATTCAAGCCGACATATTAGCAGGTAATAAACCTGATGACGAGATGCTGCTACTTGATGTTATACCGTTGTCTCTTGGCTTGGAAACAATGGGAGGGCTAGTTGAAAAGGTTATTCCTAGAAATACAACCATTCCTATTGCCAGGGCTCAGGAGTTTACCACGTATAAAGATAGTCAAACGGCTATGGCTATCCATGTGGTTCAAGGTGAACGGGAATTAATTGACGATTGTCGCTCACTAGCACGTTTTGAATTACGAGGCATCCCTCCTATGGTTGCTGGAGCTGCAAGGATACAAGTTACTTTTCAAGTCGATGCTGACGGCTTGTTGAGCGTGTCAGCACTTGAAAAAACAAGTGGTGTTTCAAGTCGCATAGAAGTTAAACCCTCTTATGGTCTGACTGAGAATGAAATTGAAAAAATGCTTATCAGTTCCTTTGAACATGCCAAGGAAGATGTCCAATTGAGAAAGTTGAGAGAGCAGCAGGTCGAAGCAGATAGGGAAATTCTTGCACTAGAATCAGCGCTTGCAGATGATGCAGATGAATTGCTTTCAGAAGAAGAGAATCTCAAAATAAATAAAGTGTTGAATAAGCTGAAGTCGCTTCGAGATGGTGATGATGCAGAAGCGCTGAAGCATGGAATTGATGAGGTAGAGGCAGTTTGTGCATTTTACGTAGAACGCCGTATGAATAGCAATATTGCTAATGCACTATCTGGTCACAAGGTTGAAGAATTTAAATAGGTTTTTTGTATGCCACAAATAATTGTATTACCACACGAAGAGTTATGTCCTGAAGGTTCTGTATTTGAAGCTGAAAAAGGTGTAACCATTTGTGATGCACTCTTAAAAAATAACGTAGAAATAGAGCATGCGTGTGAGAAATCATGTGCTTGTACAACTTGCCATGTCATTATTCGGGAAGGGGGTGATTCCCTCGAAGAAGCTACTGAAGATGAAGATGATATGCTTGATAAGGCGTGGGGTTTAGAGCCTGATTCACGCTTGAGCTGTCAGGCAGTTGTAGATGATGCCGATTTGGTTGTAGAGATACCAAAATATACAATTAATATGGTTTCTGAAAGTCACTAAAGGAATACTTATGAAGCTCAATTGGACTGATTCTTTAGAAATAGCAATTGCTTTAGATGAGAAATTACCCGATGTAGATCCTCAATATGTTCGTTTTACCGATTTACGAGACTGGGTGTTGGCGCTTGATGATTTTGAAGGTGAAGCGGATAAGTCTGGTGAAAAAATTCTTGAAGCAATTCAGATGGCGTGGATTGAAGAGCGCGAGTAGTTATATTTCTTAATGCAAAAAAGCCTGGTTTATAGCCAGGCTTTTTTGTGTGAGCATATGTGGGAATCAGTTTATGCCATTAGTATCGTATTTATATAAATTTATACTGTTAGCTGTAGCAGTTGGGTTTGGTATGTTTTCAAGATTTCCCTGGCCAAAGTAAGCGCCAATATTTGTTGCGCTAATACAGCTCTCATTTGCTTCACACAAGCCGTCATCATTTCCAATATTGTCATTTAAAATTTCACTGCTATTGTTTAGATAGCTGATAGATAGTGGGTCACAAGTTTCGTCGGTCTCGCATATACCGTCATTGTCTCCGTCAACACCTTCCCTTTCTATTTTTAAGCCTCTATATTCGAAAGTACTCATAACAGATGGTGCTGCTAATTTATTTAATGCAATACTGTCATCACTCTCATTTAGCCTTAGATCAAGAAGCTGACAGAGCGCACCTTCTTGTCTACAACTACCAGAGCCAGAATCTTCGGTCGGTGTTGCCATATTACTCCAGGTTCGGAATTTACTATCAAAATTGTAAATCTCTTTTACGAGAGTAAAGTCGACACCATTTGCTGTTAAGGTCACGTAGCTTGAGTCAGAGGCCGGGTGAGAAAATAGTGACGTTAACAGTGAGTCATTAATCGAAACTGATGTTACTCCCGGGCAGTCTTTGTCGCCACATGTGTGAGTTGCAGTTGAGTTAAATGCGTCAAGAACATTGTTAAAAACAGAACCTTCGGTTCCATCAATTGTTGTTTGAAGTACATTTTCTCCAAACTTGACTCCAGCGCCTTTGTTATTAGCAAGTGTTGCGTTTACAATCAGGTTTTTAAAGGGTGAGGTGGTACTTTTAGTTAGGTGCAATCCATTGCCGTCATTGGAAGCGCTAGTAAGTGAGGATATGATGTTATTTTGCGCTCCTTTTATTAGCACACCATCTCCAGCATTATTATTGGTGAAAATTTCACCGAGTGTATTTTTAGGTTTTGAGATGGTAATGCCAGCGCCTTTATTGTTGATTGACGTTATTTGAATGATGGAGTTGTTGCTACTATTGATATTTAATCCTGTTCCGACATTATTAACAGTGACAATATTCTTAAGTGAGTTGAGCCCACCTTTGTTGGAATCTATATAGATTCCATTGCCACCATTTGAGAAAGAAATCACATCGCTCAATATTGCGCTAGATTCTTGACTTATTTGAATTCCATCATTCAGTGCATTACTAATTTTAACATTTCTGATGTTAGTGTTTTCTGATCTAGTTGCGCTAATTCCATTTGTGTTTCCATTGGCGTTTATCTCTCCCTCTATCCAGGAATTGACTACATTATTGATCTCGATAGCACTACTGCTACCTGATGGTGATAATAATGTAGTACGAGGTGATACAACTAACGAAATTGCGCTTTTTTCTAGGATATAGTTTTGTGATTCTATGCCATTATCTTTTGTTACGGCATAAACGCCGCCGGTAATATCTAAGGATTCATTGGCTGGTGCTGCGAAAACAGGATTGTTCCACCAGCTTGCAGGTTCCGTTTTCAAGAATTGCAAGCCAGCATGTTTTACTGTCACCGAGTTGGGCTGCCAGCTAGGGTTTGTACTAAACGCAATTAAATCAGCCAGCCCTCTTTCATCTTTAAGTGACGTGCTGTACACCTTGATTGCTGATGGTGTTGCATCAACGAATATTTCTTCACATGTCCAGTTGAACGCATCTAAGTCGTCTGATGCAGTTATATCTGCACAACTATTGTATTTGCTTGTAATAAGTGCCCGTTGTTCTCCGCCATGTATAAAGCCTGTGCCACTCGCATAGTAGTCATTCCATGCTGCAGCATTAGATTTGTATGGGCCAACTTCAGTGCATGTAATATGAGCTTCGGCATTGCGGGTGATAATTTTTCCCTGGGAATTATCAAATGTGCAATATGAGCCATCTGCCGGCTGTTGTTTAATGGCCAAACGAAAATTTACGTTTGCTGCAAGATTACTATCGAAACGGGCGTTTGTTGCATCTGAATCAATCGTAATACTAGGACGAGGGATTTTTAAATCATCAAAAACCTGCTCAACAATTATTTGTTCGCCAATGTTCAATCCTGAGATTAAAATTTCTATGTCATAAATTGAGATGGTTGAAAAAGCGATTTCAAAGTCTAACCTATTCCCCGCAAAATCAGTGACCGTTGGAGCCCCATTGACGCCTAGGGTTATGCGGAACCGTTGATTATTGGGGATTAGTATGAGGGTCTCATCTTCTTCAGATTTCCTGCGGTCTATTTTGTATATTAATTCTAAACTGTTGGCGTTGTAATCCCAGGTACCTTTTAATTCATTTCCTGAGAGTGACTTTATTTCTATCGCATCAAGTTCTTTAATTGTTGTTTCATCCAAAGCTTCAGTGAGCTGAAGTCGAATTTCGTTGGCATCTTGTGGCAGGACATCTGATCCCAGGTTTAGTGGTTTATTGACTTGAGTGACCTTCGGTGGCTCTGTATCAAATGTTTCATCCGTGGGAGTGGTGGGCTCAGCAAGGCCACAGCCAATTAAGGAAGCAGATAGTAACAGTAGGCCTATATATTTGAATTCTCTCATCATAAAACTGGTCGCTCTGACTATTTAGTAACGTTATCGAAAGAGTGGTTTATCGATATAAATTAACTGTGTGATTATTACTAATATCGAGTAATAAAGTGGTAGTGCAAGCTTTTTTCTTGTTTATTTTCGTGAATTAGCCAACACATAATCGAATCCCGCTCACAAATGTACTTAACGCGAATTTGAACAATAATTCAAGTCTCCATTAATAAATACATGACGTAGTGCTCGAAAACCGTGCTATATGTGCTGAAATATTATAAGTGTTAAATCAAGTTTAAGTTATGAAGTGTGGTAAAAATAGGCCTTGCCAAGAATTAAGCACTCACAAATGTCAGACTTATTAAAAATATTCACAATATTAAAAATGCTATTGAGTTTCTGGTAACTCCTTATTACACGACTTATCAGTGATAAGAAATAGAAAGCGCAAATATATTAATGGCTTAGGATTGATTATCTGTGGAGGGGGGATAAATAAAATTATTATTACGAAGTGTGAAAGTGATTTGCTTGAAAAGCCGTCAAAAGTTAGAATTGCGCCCGTTGAGAAGGGCTCGAAATGAGTATTACCTTCATCGGATTCTAAATAACCTGGAGATACAAGGGAAATGGCTGTAGAACGTACACTATCTATTATCAAACCTGATGCAGTAGCAAAAAATGTTATCGGTGAAATTTATTCACGTTTTGAAAAAGCGGGTTTGAATATCGTTGGCGCTCGCATGATGCAATTGACTACTGAGCAAGCGGGTGAATTTTATGCGGTTCACAAAGAAAGACCTTTTTACAATGATTTGGTTTCTTTCATGACTTCTGGTCCTGTTATGGTTTCAGTTCTTGAGGGTGAAAATGCAGTTTTAGCGCACCGTGAAGTGATGGGTGCAACAAATCCTGCTGAAGCTGCACCAGGTACTATACGCGCTGATTTCGCAAGCAGTATCGATGAAAACGCATGTCACGGCTCTGATGCCACAGACACGGCAAAAGCAGAAATCGCTTTTTTCTTCGATGACAACGAAGTTTGTGCGAGAACTCGATAAGTCTGATGACAAACAATCCAGAAAAACAAAATCTCCTTGATTTTGATTTGGATGGCTTAAAAGCCTTCTTCCAGGAAAATGGGGAGAAGGCTTTTCGCGCTACCCAGATTATTAAGTGGGTGTATCAGCGCGGTGTAATTGATTTTGATGAAATGAGTGATTTATCAAAATCATTACGTATAAAATTAAAAGATATTGCCGAGATACGATTGCCAGAAGTGGTTGTAGATCAAAAATCTACCGATGGAACTCACAAGTGGTTGCTGAAATTGGCAGATGGCAATTGCATTGAAACCGTTTTTATTCCACAGATGAGTCGTGGTACTTTGTGCGTCTCTTCACAAGTTGGCTGCGTTTTAAACTGCTCTTTCTGCTCAACAGCCAAGCAGGGGTTTAATCGCAATTTAACTGTAGGCGAAATTATCAGCCAGGTTTGGGTTGCCGCAAAGACGTTGGGCCAGTACGAGCCTGATGCAGAGCGTTCTGTAACCAATGTGGTTATGATGGGTATGGGCGAACCATTACTTAACATCAATGCAGTTGTTCAAGCGATGCGATTGATGATGGATGATAACGCTTATGGATTATCTCGTCGTCGAGTCACGTTAAGCACAGCAGGTGTAGTGCCTGCCATGGATGAGTTAAGTAAAACCATTAGTGTCAGCCTGGCAGTTTCTCTGCACGCAACAAATGACGAGCTGCGCAATCAACTTGTTCCTCTGAATAAAAAATATCCAATTAAAGAATTGATGGCTGCGTGTAATCGTTATGTGGAAGGCGAGTTCAAGCGCCATATTACTTTCGAATATATTATGATCGATGGGGTAAATGATAGGCCAGAAGATGCTAGAGCTTTAGTGAAATTGTTAAAAGGGATGTCTGCCAAAGTTAATCTGATACCTTTTAATCCTTATCCAAATACCCAGTACAAAACTTCAACTCAGGAAGCGCAAGATCGATTTACAAAAATTCTTATTGATGGTGGATTAATAACGGTAACGCGCAGAACACGCGGAGAAGATATAGATGCTGCTTGTGGTCAATTAGCAGGAAAGATTCAAGATAAAACTCAGCGCAGTATTCGCTACATGAAATCTGTCGGAGGTTAGGTGCTTGAATAAGCAGTTGCTAACTATTTTTTTGGTGACCATATTGCATGTTAGCCTACTCAGTGGATGCGTAGCGATTAACAAAAAAGCGGGTTCCGATGAGCAAATCGCAAAAGCAAATGTTGATCTTGCTACAGAATATTTTCGTCAAAATCAGCTAAATTATGCGCTCAAGAATTTGAAAAAAGCGCTTTCCCATAATCAGGACTCTGTTGACGGCAATGCTTTAATGGCGCTTGTGTATGAGCGCCTGGATCAGCCAGAAAAAGCAGAAGTTTTTTTTAAAAATGCGGAAAGTTTAGTTACAGTAGAGACAAGTAACTATAGCTACATTCATAATATGTATGGTACTTTTTTGTGTAAAAATGGGCGCGCTGAAGAAGCTGAAGCACATTTTGAAATGGCTCTCGACAATAAGCTTAACCAAAATCGAGAAGTTGTAATGGAAAATGCCGGTTTTTGTGAATTTCAACGCCAGGAATACGGCAAAGCGGAAAAGTACTTTAGAGAAGCTCTCAAGATTTCCCCTCGAACACCAGGGGTGCTATTCAAAATGGCCAAACTTCAGTTTGATACAAAAAAATATTTATCCGCACGAGCTTATATTCAACGCTATCATGAAATAAATAATGCACCAGAAAGTTTGGCACTTGCGATAGATATCGAGCGAGCGTTAAATGCAGAGTCTGAAACCATTAAACTGATTGGGAAGTTAAGAAAACTATTTCCGAATTCAGAGCAAGCGCAATCGTATTGATTGAAGAATAATTAAACAAAGGTCAATAAAAACGATTATATGGAAGTGTGAAACATCCTGGTTAGAAAGTTTCGAGTAATAATTTGTTTTTATTTATAATGAGATTAGGGAATTAAGCGTAGAGAAGTGGTTGAGATACAGTAGTCGCTAGAAGTCGGATTCGATTAATAAGGGATATGAGCATGAATCAGCCAGCATTAAAACCGGTAGAAACCGGGGAAACTTGGGAAGAAGAAAAAGAAAAAAAGGTAGTAAATTTGAGCGGTTTAAATACAGCAGACAAAATTATTGATGCACTGAAGTCGTCTGAAGGAGAAAAACCTGGCCGGTTTTTAAAACAACTTCGAGAGCTGGAAGGATTATCTGTTAGTCAGATGGCAACTGATATTGGTTTGAGCACACAGCAGATAACAGCGCTGGAAAACGATGATAATGAGAATTTACCGGCGCCTATCTATGTTAAGGGGTTTATTAAGCGTTACTGTGCTGCGATGGGTGTTCCAAACGATGTAGTATTGAATGCTTATGATGATGGTAATAAAGTGGAAGAGTTATCTCCGACACTTAACCGCGTTTCTATTAAGAAGAAAATGCACAATGATGCTGCTATCATGCGCTGGGTTGGTTACGCTTTAGGCTTGGCATTTATTGCGTTGATTATCTTTTGGCTACAATCGATAGATTTTGATAATCTGCTTGGCGGCGCAACTACCGGTGTCGATAAGTCCGCGGAATTAAGTTTGCCAGTGCTTGAGCAACCCGGCGCAGATATGGCTGAGCCTGAAAAAACAGAATAGATTAAAGCGGTTAAATATTGAAAATTTGATGACACCTGTGGCAGCTGCTTCAGGTGTTTTGTTATTTGGAGATAAGATTGTCTAAAACAGTTCAAGCAGTGCGAGGAATGAGAGATATTCTCCCCGCTGAAACCCCAATTTGGCAGCATCTTGAAAAAGTTATCGGCGAGGTTTTGTTAAGCTATGGGTATCAGGAAATTCGCTTTCCCATTGTGGAGAAAACGGAGCTCTTTAAGCGATCTATCGGTGAAGTTACTGATATCGTAGAAAAAGAAATGTACACTTTTGATGATCGCAATGGTGATAGTTTAACCTTGCGACCTGAAGGTACCGCTGCGTGCGTGCGTGCTGCTATCGAAAACGGGATGTTACACAATCAAATTCATAAACTCTGGTACACCGGCCCCATGTTTCGACATGAACGACCACAAAAAGGGCGCTATCGACAATTTAATCAAGTCGGCGTAGAAGTATTTGGATTGCAAGGTCCTGATGTGGATGCTGAACTCATTCTGATAACTCGTCGATTGTGGGAAAAGCTGGGCATTTTACCTCATGTTCGTTTAGAGCTTAATTCCTTGGGCACAATCGAATCGCGGGCAGTTTATCGAGAAAAGCTGATTGAGTATCTTTCAGCATATGAAACTGAATTGGATGAAGATAGTCGTAATAGACTACACAGTAACCCGCTACGAGTGTTGGATAGCAAATCTCCACAAACACAAGAGATCGTCAAAAATGCACCGAACCTGTTATCGTTTCTTGATAGCGAATCAGCTGACCACTTTGAACAATTAAAACAGTTTTTAGATGATAGTGGTGTAGAGTATGAGGTTAATCCACGATTGGTTCGTGGCCTAGACTACTATTCAAAGACCGTGTTTGAATGGATAACCGACAAATTAGGTGCTCAAGGGACGGTATGCGCAGGTGGGCGTTTTGATGGTTTAGTCGACTATTTGGGTGGAAAGCCAACCCCTGCTGTTGGATTCGCCATGGGGATGGAGCGCTTGATTGGTGTGGTTGAAGAGATTGGGTCTTTAGAATCACAAGCCAGTGTGGATTGTTATATGGTGTTAGCTGGTGACGCAGCTCAGCGAAAAGGTTTACAACTCGCGGAAAGCGTTCATAATGCCCTACCCGAACTCAAGCTGGTCACTCATTGTGGTGGCGGAAGTTTCAAATCGCAATTGAAAAAAGCAGACAAAAGCGGCGCTCGAATTGCGTTAATCATTGGTGATGATGAAGTCACCAACAAGAGTGTTAATATAAAGTTTTTGCGGGAAAATGAGCCGCAATTAAGTTATCAAGAAGACGACTTGGTTGATTTTTTGGCTAGAATTTTTGACTAGGAGCCTTCCCAAGAATAGAGTCCATAATCAGTTGAAGCCAATTTAGAGTAAATATTTTGATCGACCTAGATGAATAGCTGAAGGAAGCTGTTTGCCGAAAAGATCGGGAAATATGAGTAGATTGGATTTTCCTCGGTAGGTTTTCTATTCTAGGGTAGGCTTTCTTGTAAGTAAGCTCAGGAGAACATAGGCTGTGTCAGAGTACAAAACGGAAGATGAACAAGTCGAAGCGTTTAAGCGCTGGTGGGAAAAAAATGGAAAGTTCGTCATTATTGGTGGCATTGTCATTTTGTCATCAGTCATTGGTCAACAGGTGTGGAGTAATTTTAAGATTTCGACATTGACCAAAGCCTCTGCGCAATATGATGTTCTAATGGACGAACTAGAAGAAGGTAAAGCCGACTCAGTTTTACAGCGCGGCGAGACCTTGATCAAAAGTAATTCAGATTTGCCCTATGCAATATTGTCCGCTCTAGCCATGGCAAAAGTTCATGTTGAAAATGGCGATAATAGTGCAGCGGCTGAACGATTACGCTGGGCGCTAGATAATGCGAAACTAGAAGAAGTTCAGCATATTGTTCGTATCCGTTTATCGAAAGTTTTAATGGCACAAGGTAAGCTTGATGAAGCGCTGACTTTGGCCAACTATCCGAAACAAGGTGATTTCCGTTCACAATATACTATTGTAAAAGGTGATATCTTTTACAAGAAAGGCGAGATTGGAAGCGCAAAAACGGCATATAGATCCGCATTGGACGATAGCAAGCTCGGTTCACAAATCCGTGGTTTTATTCAAATCAAACTTGATGACCTCGGTGGTAGCGGAGACGGAGCGTAGTTTTGAAGTTTCGTTTATTTTTGCTCGTAATATTACTTGCCGGTTGTGCAGCAGATCCTGAAAAAATCTATAAACCGGCACCACCGACTCCCGCGATTTCTGTCTCAATTAATTGGGCTCACAAACTTATTGATCTAGGTTCCGATAAGTATGCTCGGCTTTTACCTGCGGCTACTGCAGATTATATTTTTGTTGCGGATGTTGATGGAAATCTTACCAAGTTTGAAGCAAAGACAGGAAAGCAACTCTGGCAAAAATCATTTGCCGTAACATTTTCTGGTGGGCCAAATGTTCAAGGCGGTTTGGTCCTGATTGGAAGTAAAAGCGCCGAAGTGTTTGCTATTTCCCCTGAAACTGGAGATTTAGTTTGGAAGCACACTCTCTCTAGCGAAGTACTTGTACCACCTCAATTATCTGGTTCTACAGTTGTAGTGCAGACGAACGATGGAAAAATATTTGGCCTTCATACTAACGGCGGGAAAAAGATCTGGGTTTACGATCGAAATGTGCCCATATTGACTTTGCGTGGTAATAGCACGCCACTGATTGTTGATGATCAGGTTATAGCTGGATTTGCTAGTGGTAAATTAATTTCACTCGCGCTAAAAGACGGCAAACTATTGTGGGAAACAAGTGTTTCGGTCGCCAAAGGGAGGACCGAGCTTGAGCGTTTAATCGATGTGGATGGTCCAATTGTTTACGACAACGGCGTAATCTTTGTTTCTGCCTATCGTGGAAGGGTGGCTGCTGTTGACGTGAGTTCTGGCCGCATCATTTGGACGCGTGAAATGTCATCGTACTTAGGTGTGATCGTTGGTGATGGTTATATTTATCTCACCGACTCTGATGGGAAGGTCTGGGCGCTAAATAAAGATAGTGGTGCAACTCTGTGGATGCAGGATAAGTTGAATGATTTAGCGAGCACTCGCCCCGCTATTGTTGGTACAAATATTGTTGTTGGTGATTTAACCGGTGAAGTGTATTGGTTAGATATTAGTGACGGCCGATTGCTGGGACACCTTGCACATAAGACAGTTTCAGAACTCTCTGGTGCAACACACTATGTTGATGAAATTGAAGATGAAGGATTTTTTCGCGCAAGAAAAGAAGCGACATCTGTGATATTTCAACCACTCGTCAATGAAAATTCTATTTTAATTACATACCAGAACGGTATTCTAGCCTCCATCGCAAGGGCAGATTAGTTATGAAACGTGTTATTGCTCTTGTCGGTCGACCAAACGTCGGAAAATCCACCCTATTTAATCGATTAACTAAAACACGAGATGCTTTGGTTGCTGATGAGCCAGGTTTAACACGAGATCGTCGCTATGGAACTGTCAACTTCGATGACAAGAGCTATATATTAATTGATACTGGTGGAATCTCTGGTGAAGAAGGAATAGATGAGCTAATTGCTGGCCAGGCATATCAAGCGATTACTGAAAGCGATGTTGTCGTGTTTCTTGTTGACGGTAGAGCTGGATTGACCGCAGGTGATGAGAGTATTGCACAGCAACTACGAGAGACGGGAAAACTAGTTATCGTCGCTGTTAACAAAACTGAAGGTATGAATAGAGAGGTTATTAAAGCGGAGTTCTACGCTTTAGGTATCGAAGAGGTTTATTCTTGCTCGTCAGCTCATGGTGATGGCGTTGGGCAATTGTTCGAAGATATTGTTTCTTTTTTTCCTGAAGAGCCAGAAGAAAAAGAAGATACCGAGGAAACCAGGGGTGCTAAAGTAGCGATTGTTGGTCGGCCGAATGTTGGCAAGTCTACGCTTGTTAATCGATTAATTGGTGAAGATCGAGTATTAGCCTTCGATATGCCGGGTACAACACGTGACAGCATCTACATTCCTTTCGAGCATCGAGGCCATCAATTCACCTTGATAGATACCGCCGGAGTACGTCGAAAAAGTAAGGTTCACGACAAGATCGAAAAGTTTAGCATTGTGAAAACGCTGCAGGCAATTGAGGCATCAAATGCGGCTATTTTGGTTCTTGATGCACATCAAGGTATCAGTTCTCAAGATGCCAGTTTGCTAGGTTACATCATCGAGTCTGGGAAAGCATTGCTGATAGCAGTTAATAAATGGGATTATCTACCTAAAGATAAAAAAGAACATGTGAAAAAAGAGTTGGATCGTAAACTGGCGTTTGCGGATTATGCTTCCATCCATTTTATTTCCGCCCTACATGGCACTGGTGTCGGTAAATTACTTGGCGTAGTAAATCGTGTTTATGAAGTATCCCGAACCAGTTATCAAACTAATTTTTTGACACAAATTCTTGAAGATGCGGTTAAGAGTCATCCACCACCAATGTCGGGTGGGCAGCGCATCAAGTTACGTTATGCGCATCAAGGTGGTCAGAATCCACCAGTGATTGTAATTCATGGAAATAGAACAGAAAATGTCCCCGATTCTTATCGAAAATATTTGATTAATATATTTCGAAAAGTCTTGAAGATAGAGGGAACTCCTATCCGAATTGAATTCAAATCGGGAAAAAACCCATTCGAGGGTAAGAAGAATACATTAACCAAAAGACAAATATACAAGCGTAAACGTTTGACTCGTTTTACTAAGAAGAAATGAATTTTGTTGATTGATATTTTTCAATCGCACCTGCATAAAAATTATTTTGATTAGATTCTCATTGACGAATATCTGCGGTTGTTAAATCCCAATTTCCCGCTGCTTGCGGCAGACACAAAACCGATGGGGATGTAAAATTGATTCCAAACGATCAGAAAATCTACTTAGAAATGAATTTCCTTCTCAACGATTACCTAACATTAACGGACTACATGGATGTTAACCGTGTTTAGCTCTCGCAATCAGACTGGATCATTATTTTTAATAATTATTTAGTCATATAAAGATTACAATATTTTAGGTTAATTCTCTGTAGTACATTTTGATGTTATTCAATAGAATCAGTGCGCATTAGAGATCCAATTCTTTTATGAGAAAAATGATCTCTTGTTTTGTCGCTTTAGATATCTGCGTGATACACTTTTATATGGTTATGAGAAATATTTTGGCAAAGGGGAAGTTGTGAGCAAAAGTGTGGTTATCATTGGGTTAGGGGAGATGGGTGGCGTTTTTGCGCGAGGTTTTTTGCGTACAGGTGTTCCGGTTTATCCGGTTATCCGAACAATGAATATTCAAATGGCTGTTGAAGCAAACTCATCACCTGATTTAGTGTTAGTTGCTGTGGCTGAAAATGATTTGCAATCAACATTAGCGACCATTCCGCAACAATGGAAATCGAAAATTGCATTGCTTCAAAACGAGCTTTTACCAAAAGATTGGCAATCACACGAATTACAAGACCCAACTGTTATATCCGTCTGGTTCGAAAAGAAAAAAGGGCAGGATGTTAAAGTATTAATTTCAAGCCCCGTCTTTGGGCTTGGTGCTAAGCTGATTGAAAATGCATTAAAAGCAATAGATATACCTGTGCATATTGTTTCATCAACTGATGAGATGGAAGACGAATTAATTCTAAAGAATATATACATACTTACTACTAATATTTCAGGTCTTGAGTGCGGGGGGAATGTTGAGTTTTTATGGGAAGAGAATAAAGAACTGGCTCAGCAGGTTGCAAATGAAGTTATGGATATTCAGGAATGGTTAACAGGAAAAACACTTGATAGAGAAAAAATGATCAAAGGTTTTGTGCGTGCGGTGCAAGGAGATCTAGCGCATATGTGTATGGGGCGCTCTGCTCCAGCGCGTCTTGAGCGCGCGATTTTAATGGCTGATGATGCAAAGTTAGCAGTTCCTAAATTACGAGAAATTTATAAAAATAAGATAATAAGCTAGGAGGCTGTGGTGTCGGACAAAAAAGGTTTTTCTATAGAGGCCATGGAACTCGGCCCCATGGAAAATTTCATCTACATTATTCATGATCATGCAAGTAATCGTGCGGCAGTTGTTGATCCAGCGTGGAATGTTGCCCACATTTTAGACCGGGCCGAAGAAAAAGGGGTAAAGATTACCGATATCCTTCTTTCTCATAGCCATGCCGATCATATTAATGGTGTGCAAGAAGTGTTGGATGTCTGTGATGCCGAAGTACACATGCTTAAAGCTGAGGCCAGTTTTTCAGGTAAATTCCAAGAGATAGCGACACTTCATTATGGTGGTGATACGATCATGCTTGGAGAAACCCAAATTGAAGTATTACACACTCCCGGCCACACGCCAGGTTCTGCCTGTTTTCATATTGGTGGAGAGTTAATTACTGGTGATACCATGTTTGTTTTTGGGTGTGGTCGTTGTGATCTGGCTGGTGGTGATCCAAATCAAATGTTTGATACATTAAATAAGATCAAACATAATATGCCTCAAGATACAGTGATTCATCCAGGTCATAATTACGGTGAGAATGAAGTCTCTACTCTTGAAGAGCAGGTAGAAGGTAATCCTTTTTTGCACTTCGATAATAAAACAGATTTTGTGCAGTATAGAATGGTAGCGCACGATAAGATTCGTGATACCCCTTATCATCCAGTAATGCGACAAGCGATTAAAACTTGATTGTTATAGAGCGTGCTTACTTAAATAATGCTGTTATATTTGGTGATCGCGTGGATTGCTTCTTGTAGTGCTTTCCCCTTTTCAGTTAATTCATAGTTTGTCATAGACGGTTGCGAAGCTTGTACGTGTCGGCTTATCATTCCCTGTGTTAATAGGTTGCGCAAGCGAGTCGATAATTCACTCGGCGTAATCCCGTGAAGAGAAAACTCGATTTGAGAGTATCTTTGATTGCCTTTTTTTAAAGTAAGAAGAATTAAGGGCGTCCATTCGCATTCTAAATACTCAGATATTCCATCTAGTGGTTTTTTGTTTTGCGACTCTAAATTCATTTTTATTTTTCTTATTAGAATTATTTTGTGTATAACGGTATTTTAAGAATAAAAATCAGATGTGCAAATATTGTTTAATTTTGGTTTAGCATCAGACGATTGTTTAACCTTAACCATAGCCGTAGTGAGTATAAATTGCTGTTAGAATTTGAGCAATGTTAAATACGGGTCGAGACAGCTTTAAAAGGCAGCACGCCGTATGAATGACGCCATATTTTTTGCGTTAACGGTAATGTATCGCTAGCCATATTGTTTGGGTATCACTTGATGTTGATTCAACCCTATGTTGTGTATGGGCTGGAATATTTACATAATCTCCTTCGGTTAAGACAATTAATTGCTCTTCGTTTTTAAATCTAAGTGTTGCATTGCCTTTGAGTAACATAATCCATTCACTTTGTTTTTGATCGTACCATTCATTTTCTGACGTGGATTGACCAGTGGAAATAATACGTTCGATTTTGATGTTTGAGTTTTCAGTTAAGGTTTCAAAAATTTCCTGATGTGACTTCTTTGGTAATTCGGAAAGTATGTTGTTTTTTTGAATGCCATCCATGAAATGTCCTTGGGATTTATCTCTGTGAAACTATAACATTTTGACGTGAGATTAAAGGGTTTTCTTTGAGATATGCCCAAGACGATTAAGAATTAGTCCTAAATCTCAAGCGCTATAGATATCGTTAGATAAATCGTTTTTTAATTTGAAGAAAGATCTTGTGATCATTAATGAGTATGGAGGAAAACATATATCGTAGAGCCACGTCATTCATGTTGATCACATTGGATTGTGTTTGCAAATTTTGTTGTCGTAATGCTTTGCTGGCTTCCGCTTCTTTTATATGGCAGTACATTTGATTGGATAGCTCTTTTGTGTAGTATTCTGCGCTACAAAAACCGCACTCGTCAATAAGTCGAGAAAACTTTTGATATGCAGCTGGCGTTAAGCGCCACAGATAGTTTTTCTGCGGATGCTGCTCAAAATAAAATATTTTCATAGGCATCGTTTTGTTGTCTGTGGAATATAACGACACCAAGAGAAACGATCTGAAATATTCTGACTGATTTATTTTACTTGCCTCTAAACAAAACTCAGCCTGATGAGGACTTGCCAATACCAGTAGCGTAATTTTGAAGGCACAATAACCAGTCCATGGTGTTTGACGCCGACATCCGTGTCGGCGACACTTCAAAATCACGCTACTGATATCGACAACTCAGTGTTTTTTCATTTGGCTGAGTTTTGTTTAGAGGCAAGTTATTTTATATGAGAAAAAGCTTTGCTGAAGTGTGATTTTCCATCTCGTGCTACAAGGTCGCCGTGAGAAACAATTATTTTGTCAAAATCGTAACTGAATATGGTTTCGATGCTTTGTGAAAATTTCGCTTTATTTTTAATGATAAATTTAGTCAGATATGTTGGGCCGAATTTTCCATAAGCTCCGTAGAGTCTAAAAAATATGTTCGACCATATTCCTTTGACGTTATTGATGTTAAAGGCGAGATCAGTAAGCACTAATGTTCCGCTTGGTATGTGAATTAAAGCATATTCATGCAGGCCTTTCATACCAGCAATAAATTGAACCCGAAGATTTGATGGAATAATCAGATTGGACTTTTCACTTTGTGTAATTTCTTCAAGGCTGATGTCGTAATCAACTTCCTTAATATGTTTTGGCGCAATCAATAATGCTTCACTATAGTGCTGCTTCCACTGATTGATGAAAAGGTTATGCATCAGATTTGGAGCCATAAGTAGCTTAACCTGTCCTAGTGCATCTATTTCTTTAATGAGATGCGGCGAAATAGGAATGGGAGAGTGCAATAATAATTTGTCGTCGTCGTATTTGATAACTGTCATTTTATTGCCAAAGTTAGCGCCGATGAGTTTGAATGGGTAATTGATAATCCAGATATCTTTTCCTACGAGTTCCAGAAAGTTGTCGTTCATTGGCCAGCTTCTTTCAATAGTGTATATAGTGAGTTACGAAGTTGTTTGTAGTCTTTGTCTCCTAAAGTAGTGCAGTATTGAGACTCTATTTCACGTGTTGTATTAATTGCTGCATCTGCCAGTCTAATTTCCTTGTAGTGTAAAGCAAACCGTTTTCGCTCGGCCGTCATTGCTGTCATTGGAAATTTCTATATAGCCTTTTTACTCAAGATTACTGCATACCATCAGGATTCAAGTGCCTAGTAACATTTAAATGTAAAAGAGTGATATCAGAAGAATTTTACCGTAGCCGTCCACATATTTAATACGGTACTCCAGGTAGATTGAATGGTCAACGAGAAGAGATCAAGCGTGGATGTTGCTCGAATATCAGAATGCCAATTATATGGCGGTAGATTGTTTTGGTGGCTGGTTATTTTCGGAAGGAGTGTAGGTGTTGTCGCACAGTATAGTTCTATCCAATTGATAATGTGGATTGCAATATTTAAATAGTAATGAATTAATGGAGAAATTAGTTGCATTTTTTAAGCTGGCATGCAAGGTGCAAAAGTTAGATCAGAGCTAAAGCAAATTAATTTAGCTGTCGAAGAGATAATTAGGTGGCTAGGGCGAGCATTACTAAACATCTTTATTTATGACTTCACTCACTGATTATTAGGAGATGTAAAATGGAAATGTTACATGCTGTTGCAGAGGCTGTTCTGATTTCTTTTGTTGTTGGTGCAATAATGGGGGGAATGATTACTGCCCATATGCAATCACGTTATCAAAACCAAAGTAACCAAGGTGAACTTGAGCCAGTTAAAGTTAAAGCAGACAGAAATGATGGATGATTAATAACCCCTGCTATTCAATGCGCGGTATAGGAAACAAGTTGGATAGTTGGGTGTTACTTTGGTGGTTGTAATTCTGTCAGGGGCCATCGTGCTTTTGTGGAAAATGAAAGTGACTGCTGGTGTTCATGTTTGAGTCTTAGATATCCAGTGTACGCAATCATAGCGCCGTTATCTGTGCAGTACTCTTTTGCCGGGTAATATACGTTGGTACCGAGGTCTTGTTTAAGTGTTCCAAGTTTGTCTCGTAGGTATTGATTGGCACTCACGCCTCCAGCGACTACCAACTGATTTAATCCTGTCTGTTTAAGTGCGCGTTTGCATTTTATAAAGAGTGTATCTATTGCTGCTGTCTGAAATGCTAACGCAATATTTGCTTTATCTTGTTCTGATTTTTCAGACGTGTTGAATGTGTTAATCGCAAAAGTTTTCAGACCACTGTAACTAAAGTCTAGTCCAGGTCTGTCTGTCATTGGGCGCGGGAATTTATAGGTGTTTGCTACACCTTGCTCGGCAAGCTTGGCGACTTCAGGCCCGCCTGGGTAAGGTAGTCCAAGCATTTTTGCAGTTTTATCGAAAGCTTCACCGATTGCATCGTCAATCGATTCCCCAAGAAGCTCGTACTCGCCTAGTTTGTGAGCCGCAATAAGCTGAGTATGGCCGCCGGAAACTAGCAACGCTAGAAAAGGGAAGCTGATATTTTTATCGTCAATCATTGGGGCAAGCAAATGTCCCTCCATATGATGAACGGGTATACAAGGAATTCCAAGCGACCAGGCTAGTGAGCGACCAATGGACGCGCCACTAAGAAGTGCACCCATCAAACCGGGGCCGGCCGTATATGCAATTCCAGTGATGCTTGATTTTTCAACACCTGCGCTAGTCAGGGTTTTGTGAATGAGTGGCAATGTTTTATGTATATGGTCGCGAGACGCAAGTTCAGGAACAACGCCTCCATATTCCCTGTGTAGTTCAATTTGACTATAAATTTCATGGCCCATCAAACCGTGCAATGCGTCGAAAATAGCGATACCTGTTTCGTCGCAAGATGTTTCTATACCTAATATACGCATATCTTTTCGAAGTTACCTTGATCTAGGAGCCTGTCGGACTTAGGGGGAATCTACTGCGGAAAAGCTATTTTGATCAGATTTCCTGACCCTTTTCGACGAATAGCTACGGCTATTAGTCTCAAACGATCAAATAATCTGCTTCAGAATGACTTTCCCTCGTGACGATCACCTAAGTCCGACAGGCTCCTAGCGGGAATCGGTTTGCAAAGTGGGTAAATATACATTAATTAGGCGGAGCATGCGCTAGCCGTGTAAAAATATTTGGATTTTTAAAAATCCTATTTGCTTTGAAGGTAGTGAGAGAGTAAAATCCGCGGTTCGCTGGATGTTGATGGAAATTTTGCCAAAACTGGTGGTTTTCAGAGCACATGTAGATTAAAAGATTAAAAACGAGGTTAATAAATGCCATCTGTAAAAGTTAGAGAAAACGAGCCTTTTGACGTTGCAATTCGTCGTTTCAAGCGTTCTTGTGAAAAAGCAGGCGTTTTGTCAGAAGTTCGTCGTCGTGAGTTCTATGAAAAACCAACACAAGTCCGTAAGCGTAAACAAGCAGCAGCTGTTAAGCGTCAATTGAAAAAGAGTGCTCGTGAATCTTTACGAGGCCGTGCTCGTCCTGTTGGTGGTCGCAGCGTTAAGCCAAAACCTACTAGAAGATAAAAGTAGCATTATTGCATATGTCTGATTCTTTGAAAGTTCAGCTTCAAAACGCCATGAAAGAGGCGATGCGAGCGAAAGAGAAAGCCCGCTTAGGAGTTGTGCGTTTAATTTTAGCCGCTATTAAGCAGCGGGAAGTTGATGAACGGATAGAGCTTGATGATGAGCAGGTACTGCTGGTTTTGGATAAAATGCTAAAACAGCGCCGTGAATCAATTGCTCAGTTTCAAGCGGCAGGTCGGGACGATTTAGTTGTAGTAGAAGAGGCAGAAATAGTAGTTATACAGCAGTTTATGCCTGAGCCTTTATCGGAAGATGAAGTGAAAAGTCTTATTGATCATGCGATTAGCCAATCTGGCGCTGAAAGCATGAAAGATATGGGGAAGGTAATGGCTATTATCAAACCTCAAGCGCAAGGCCGTGTCGATATGAGCATGGTTAGCAAGCTAATAAAGGCTCAACTCAGCTAAATATTTTTTGCTTGACTGAAGTTTTGACTTGCCTATTGATGCATAATTGGTTGAATCTATGGCTGGCTCAATTCCGCAAACTTTTATTGATGACTTATTAACCCGGATCGACATCGTAGAGATTGTCGATGCTCGGGTTTCTCTCAAAAAAGCAGGTCGTGATTTTAAGGCCTGTTGCCCTTTTCATAGCGAAAAAACGCCCTCTTTTGTTGTGAGTCGAGAAAAGCAACTCTACCATTGTTTTGGTTGCGGTGCGAGTGGGTCCGTGATCCGTTTTTTAATGGATTATGATCATATGGAATTTGTTGAAGCTGTAGAAGATCTTGCAAAATCGGCAGGAGTTTCTGTTCCGTATGAAACACGTAGCGGAAAGAGATTTGAGCGACAAAGTAAAGACTCTACTTCGCTATACGAATTGATGGATAAGGTTGCTCAGTTTTATAGTTTGCAGTTACGAAAACACCCGCAGAAAGATAGTGCGATCAATTATTTGAAAAATCGAGGTTTGACCGGTGCAGTGGCAAAAAACTTTGAGATAGGTTTTGCTCCACCCGGCTGGGATAACTTATCCAGGGAGTTTCCGTCCCAAGAGTTACAAAAGCAGCTTGTCGATACTGGTATGCTGGTTAAAAAAGATAGTGGGCAAGTCTATGATCGATTTCGAAACAGGATAATGTTTCCTATTCGCGATAGGCGCGGCCGTGTTGTTGCTTTTGGTGGTCGAGTAATTGTGAAGGAAGATATGCCTAAGTATCTTAATTCGCCGGAAACCGAAATATTCCATAAGAGCTACGAGCTGTATGGGTTGAATGCATTGCTTAATAAGTCAAATGTGAATAATAGCATCCTGGTAGTTGAGGGTTATATGGATGTTGTTTCCCTATCGCAGCATGGCGTGGGTAATTCTGTTGCGACATTAGGGACGGCAATAACCGAGCATCATATTCAGACATTAGTGAAGCATGCAGACGTTGTTGTGTTTTGTTTTGATGGTGATGAAGCTGGGAAAAAAGCGGCTTGGCGTGCACTTGAAGTTTCCTTGCCGCGTCTTAGCAAGGGTACACAATTTAAATTTATGTTTTTACCGGATGGTGAAGATCCGGACTCAATGGTAAGTCGGGTAGGTGCAGAAGTGTTCTATCATAAGATGGAGCAGTCAATGCCCTTATCGGATTTCTTGATAGAGCATCTTTTAAAGCAAGCGGATTATCGCTCAATTGATGGTCAAGCTAAGCTTGTTGAAGTTGCGAGGCCTTTAATGGCGAAGCTTCCTCCCGGGAGTTATGTTAATTTGCTTGCAGGTCGTCTCTCTGAATATGTGCAAATGTCTTCTGATGAATTAATCAAGCAGATATTTCCCAAGTCAAGAAGAGACCAGCAAATAAAGAATGTTGATAAGTTTTTAAGCGGCGAAAAGCCTTCTAATATAAGGGTTGCTATAGCCATGCTTTTAGAGAAACCCAACTTGGCTCTACTGGTAGATGATCCAGAAAAATTTGGGCAACTAAACTTGCCGGGTGTTGCCTTACTAGAGAGGTTACTTGTTTTTGTTAAAGAGAGCCCAAATATAACTACCGGAGGTCTCCTAGAGCGCTGGAGAGATCGGCAAGAGAGTGTTTTTCTCAGTCGAATTCTTCGCTGGGAGCATCATGTGCCTGAGTCAGGTTATGAAACAGAATTTTTAGGCGCATTATCCGTTCTTGAAGAGCAATTACGGCAACAGGAAATTGATGAGCTTACGCAACGTTCGAGAAGGATGGCATTGTCTTCGCTGGAAAAAGAAAGACTGTCTCAACTATTTACAGGTAGTGATGGAACGAGGCATTGAAAAATTACAATTCTGTACTAAAAATATGTAGAAGGAATTAAACCTCGATAACTCATGAATTTTACGTTTAATCGCGCCATAAAATCAAATTACAGCACGATAAATGCGTACAACATGAAATATGCGGGTTAGCACTGCTCAATAATACGGAATATTTATAAATCTATAAGCCTTGTTTACAGGTGATTTCCAGAGAGTTTAGAAATCAAGCATTAGCTGCCTATGATAGAAATAGTTTTGAGCGACGGGCTTCGCGCAATATTAGGATATAGGCTGTGCATCATGTATACTAGCGCGCTATTTTTTGCAATTTGAAATTTTAGGTCACCATATCATATGAATTCTGAGCAACAGTCTCAAATTAAGTTATTGATTGCTAAAGGTAAAGAGCAAGGGTTTCTCACCTATCGTGAGGTAAATGATCATTTGCCTGATGAAATAGTAGATCCAGAACAAATCGAAGATATTGTTGGAATGATCAACGATATGGGGATTCCGGTTCATGAGGTTGCACCAGATGCTGATTCTTTGATCTTATCTGATGCTGCTGATGCTGATGAGGATGCTGCAGAAGAAGCGGCAGCCGCAATTGCAACTGTTGATAGTGAATTTGGCCGAACTACAGATCCTGTTCGCATGTATATGCGAGAAATGGGGACGGTTGAGCTATTAACCCGTGAAGGTGAAATTAAATTAGCGAAACGGATTGAAGAAGGTTCAAAGCAGGTTATTTCTGCACTTGGGATGTACCCTTCATCGATTGAAGACTTTTTATCTGCCTATGCGCGAGTAGAATTAGAAGAGTTGCGCTTAAGCGATATCATTGTTGGTTTTGCGGATCCAGATATTGGTGATGGAATTCCAACTCCGCCGGAACCGAAGGTCGCTAGCGACGATGATGATGAAGTTGTAGATACAGGCCCCGATCCTGAAGAGGTTAGAGCTCTTGTTGAAAAGCTTGCCAGCGAGTACAAAAAATTTCTTGCAGCCAAAGAAAAATATGGCGCAACAGATAAAAAGACGATGCAGCAGAGCGAATTCATTTCTGAAGTATTGTTAGAGTTTAAGCTTGCTCCGCGGTTCGTCGAGGCGCTTGTGGTGAAGTTGCGTAGTGTTGTTGAACAGGTTCGTGATCAAGAACGAATCATCATGGGGATTTGCGTTAGAAAAGGCAAAATGCCTCGTAAAGAGTTTATCACTACATTTCCAGAAAACGAGACAAATCCAGACTGGATTGACCAGTTCCTTGAGCGGGATGAGCCTTATGTTGCCTATTTGAAAGAGCATGCTGAAGAAGTTAAAGCAGCTCAAGAAAAGCTTGGGCACATCGAGCAAATCTGCAATATGGACATCCATTTATTAAAAGACATTAATCGTAAAATGTCGATTGGTGAAGCTAAAGCAAGACGTGCCAAGAAAGAGATGGTCGAAGCAAATTTGCGTCTTGTTATTGCAATAGCAAAAAAATATACCAACCGTGGGCTTCAATTCCTTGATTTAATCCAAGAAGGAAATATTGGATTAATGAAAGCGGTGGATAAATTTGAATATCGCCGAGGTTATAAGTTTTCAACTTATGCAACATGGTGGATCAGGCAAGCTATTACTCGCTCGATTGCAGATCAAGCGAGGACAATTCGTATTCCCGTGCATATGATTGAGACGATTAATAAGTTGAATCGTGTGTCTCGCCAAATGCTGCAAGAAATGGGGCGTGAAGCGACTCCAGAAGAGTTAGCAGAGCGTATGGAAATGCCGGAAGATAAAATCCGCAAGGTGCTTAAAATCGCGAAAGAGCCAATTTCGATGGAAACACCCATCGGAGATGATGAGGATTCGCATTTGGGTGACTTCATCGAAGATCAAAACATAATGGCGCCGAATGATTCTGCAACATTTGAAGGTTTGCGTGAATCCACAACTCGAATACTTGAAGGTTTGACAGCTCGAGAAGCGAAAGTTTTGCGTATGCGTTTTGGTATCGACATGAATACTGATCATACGCTGGAAGAAGTAGGGAAACAGTTTGATGTGACTCGTGAACGTATTAGACAGATAGAAGCGAAGGCGTTACGTAAGCTTCGTCATCCTTCTCGATCTGAGCAATTACGTAGCTTCTTGGAATAATTCAGATTTTTTTTAAAGTCACAGTTATTGCCTAGTGTAATAACTGTGACTTTTTATTATAATACGCGCGAAATTAAAGGGCCTGTAGCTCAGTTGGTTAGAGCAGTGGACTCATAATCCATTGGTCGAAGGTTCGAGTCCTTCCAGGCCCACCATCTTTCAATTAATTTATTGAAGTGCTTTCGGCAAGGGGAACATTACATTCTCTTCCTTGCCAATATTTTCTTCCACAGATGTAACCCCCCACTCTTTAAGTTTTTCAATAACCTGTTTTACAAGAATGTCAGGAGCAGAGGCGCCTGCAGAGATGCCTATGGTATTAACATTATTCAGCCACTCTCGAGATATTTCAGTTTCATTGTCTATTAAGTAGGCAGGAGTACCAAGTTTTTCCGACACTTCGCGTAGTCGATTTGAGTTGGAGCTGTTGGTTGATCCAACTACCAGCACAAGGTCACACTTTGTGGCGAGTTCTTTTACCGCTTCTTGCCTATTTTGAGTTGCATAACAAATGTCATCCTTTTTCGGCCCTTCAATTCTTGGAAAGCGTTTTTTCAGCGCATCAATAACTTCATGAGTATCATCCATTGATAGTGTGGTTTGGGTAACGAATGTTAAGTGTTCGGGGTCTTTGATGTTGAGGCTTTTTACGTCGTTGGAATTTTCTACAAGATAAATTGCACCTAAACCTAATTTTTCATCATATTGACCTAGAGTACCTTCGACTTCTGGATGCCCTTCGTGACCTATCAATATCGTTTCTTTACCATTCTTCTGATGCCTGGCGACTTCAAGGTGTACTTTTGTGACTAATGGGCAGGTTGCGTCGAATACCTTTAGGCCTCGATCACTGGCTTTTTTCCGAACTGCTTGGGACACGCCATGAGCGCTAAAGATGACCGTTTGATCGTCTGGAACTTCGTCAATTTCATCAACAAAAATAGCGCCTTTTTTAATAAGATTGTCTACCACAAATTTGTTGTGAACAACTTCGTGCCGAACATAAATAGGGGCGCCAAAGATTTCCAGTGCGCGTTCTACGATATCAATTGCGCGATCTACTCCCGCGCAAAATCCTCGTGGATTTGCCAATAAAGCTTGCATTCTTCTTACCTGTAAATAGTTTAGGGATAATAGTACTTACATATTATCGCCACTATATCACGAACTCCACATCATAAAAAAACTGAAGAAAAAATTTTGTGCTGTCGATAAGTGGTGATGTTGAGTGGCGCGGAATAATCGTAGCGTTACTTTCAGAGTGTGGAGATTAGCCATGCTAGAAGAAAAAGATTAGACCAATTGACTCTGGTGAGAGTCACGGTAATTGAGAAAACTCTTGGAGTGGTACCGCATGGAAAACAATGCAGATGCGAGTGAAGCGTCAAAAACCGTTGTGAATTGTGAAGCAGTGTTAGATATCAATTCAGCCAAATCATTATATGCCCATTTTAAAGAAGCAATTGAACACAAGCATGAGGTAGATATTAACGCTGAAGAAGTATCTCGAGTAGATACATCAATTATGCAGATATTTACGGCATTTATATTTGAAGCAAAAACATTAGAAATTCCGGTTGAATGGACTGGTGTGTCAGAAAACTTTTTTGCAACAGCAAAATTATTAGGTCTGGAAGTTGAGTTAGCATTGCCAAATCCGACAAAAAGCTAATGTGTTGTGAACCAATATTGATGAAAATATGAGAGGTAAAGTAAATGAATAGTAATGCCGATGTGCAAGTTAAGGAGGTGTTCAAATGGCCAAAATATTAGCGGTTGATGATTCTGCATCTATGCGCCAAATGGTGAGTTTTACCTTGAAAGGGGCAGGACATGATGTGGTAGAAGCGGTAGATGGTGTTGATGCATTACAAAAAGCAAAAAACAATCAAGTGGACTTGGTGTTAACTGACGTAAATATGCCCAATATGGATGGCGTTACATTAATTCGCGAATTGCGAAGTCTTCCCGACTATAAATTTACACCTATGTTGACTCTTACAACAGAGTCAGGTGGTGAGAAAAAATCAGAAGGTAAGCAGGCTGGAGCGACAGGATGGATTGTAAAACCTTTTAGCCCTGATCAATTGCTTGCAACAATAAATAAAGTCTTGGGGTAATAGCATGTCTATTGATATGTCGCAATTCTATCAAACCTTTTTCGAAGAGAGCTTTGAAGGGCTTGATACGATGGAGTCAGGTTTGCTGGGTCTTGATGTTGGTGCAGCTGATCCAGAGATGATAAACACCGTATTCAGAGCGGCGCACTCTATAAAAGGGGGAAGCGGCACTTTTGGGTTTACTGCAGTTGCTGACTTTACGCATGTGATGGAGACATTGCTTGACGAGATGCGTAGCGGTGATAGGTTGGTGACTGAGGAATCAGTCGATTTGCTGTTGTTGTCCGTTGATTGTCTGCGTGAAATGTTAAAAGCAGTGCAAGATGAGGATGAAATAGATGCTGTTCGTGTTGCTGATGTGCAATCGCAATTAGAAGCGCTTCTAAATGGTGAATCGTCAAATAATGTCAGCAATGAAAAGCCAGATCAATCAAATACAAAAGAATCTGTAGACGGCTGGAATGTTAGTTTTAAGCCTTTTGATTATTTGTTAAAAACAGGTAATGACCCAGCTAGAATTATTAAAGAATTTTCGTTGCTTGGTGAGTTTTCAGTTAAAGTCGAGACAGGAAACCTACCGCTTTTTCAAGACCTAGACCCAGAGTTATTGTACTTTAGTTGGGAGCTAACGTTAGCTGGAAATATCGATAAAAAAGACATTGAAGAAGTTTTTGAGTGGGTTGATGAAGACTGTGAGTTAAGTATAAATGCAATAGGACAGGCCTCATCTCAGCTAGATGAGAAAAAAGAAGAAGCTGCGGAGATTTCTACTGACAGTACGCCTACAACTAGCTCAGCGCCTCAAGAACAATCGCCCACCCCTGTTGCTGCAAAAACCACAGAAAAACCAAAGGCACCCCCCAAAAACTCAGCAGATCATGGATCAATTCGAGTAAGCATTGATAAAGTCGATGCACTAATCAACATGGTTGGAGAGTTAGTGATTACACAATCCATGTTAGGTCAGCTTGGTGAGAATATTGACTCCGCAAAAATCGAACGACTTCAAGATGGATTGGCTCAGCTAGAAAGAAATACTAGAGAGCTTCAAGAAAGTGTCATGCGTATCCGCATGATCCCTATTAGTTTTGCATTCCAGCGATTTCCTCGAATGGTTCGTGATCTATCTCATAAGCTTGATAAGGAAATTGAACTTAGATTGTCGGGCGAGCAAACTGAATTAGATAAAACTGTGATGGAGAAAATAGGTGATCCATTGGTTCATCTTGTTAGGAACTCTATCGATCACGGTATCGAGACACCTGCAGATCGTGAAGCAGCAGGAAAACCCCGTGTAGGTCTGGTGGAGCTTGATGCATTTCATCAGGGTGGAAATGTTGTTATAGAAATTAGAGATGATGGTAAAGGAATAAATAAAAATGTCATCTTGAATAAGGCGATTGAGAAAGGATTGGTTTCAGAAAATGACGAATTAACTGATGATCAGATATTTGATCTGATATTTTCGCCGGGTCTTTCTACTGCAAAAGAAATTAGTGATGTTTCTGGTCGTGGTGTGGGGATGGATGTTGTGAAAAGAAATATCCGAGAGCTAGGTGGGAATATTGAAGTAAAAAGCGTCGAAGGGCAAGGGAGCACCATAACAATTCGTTTACCCTTAACGTTAGCAATTCTAGATGGTCAGTTAATTCGTGTTGGTAAAGACACTTATATAGTTCCTTTAGTTTCGATTATTGAATCACTTCAAGTCAAAGAATCACAGGTGAATGCAATTGCCTCAACAGCGGAGCTGTACAAACTCCGAGATGATTATATTCCAATAGTTAGATTATACGATATCTTTGGATTAGAACCGAATTCCAAAGAGTTAAAAGATGGTTTGATTGTCATTGTCGAAGGTGATGGTAATAAGGCTGGATTATATGTGGATGATCTGTTGGGTCAACAACAAGTTGTAATAAAAAGTTTAGAAACAAATTTTCATCCAGTGGAAGGTGTATCTGGAGCAACGATTTTAGGTGATGGCACGGTAGCATTAATCTTAGACATTACTGGGTTGATAAGGCTTTCACGCGAAGTGCGCGATCGAGCTGCATAAGTTTATAGTGGGAGAAATTCATGAGTGAAGCGGCACAAGCACAAACAGCAGATATCGGAATGGGGACGGAAGAGAACTCAGAAGCCGAGCAATACCTAACTTTTATCATGGCTAATGAGGAGTATGGTGTTGATATCTTGAGAGTGCAAGAAATACGAGGATGGGATGTGGTTACTCCTATTCCTAATACACCTGAATATGTAAAGGGTGTGATCAATTTGAGAGGAACAATTGTTCCCATCGTTGATCTGCGAGAGCGATTTGGTCTGGAAAGTATCGAGTATGGTCCCACTACTGTAGTGATTGTACTTAGAGTTATTGGTGAAGTTTCAGATCGCATTATGGGTATAGTTGTAGATGCAGTATCTGATGTTTATAACATTGATAATGCAGATATGAAACCTGCGCCTGATTTTGGTAGTTCAGTAAGTATTGAGTTTGTTAGAGGGTTATCAACAGTCGCTGAAACAATGTTGATTATTCTCGATATTGATAAAATGCTTAGCGCTAATGACACCAATAATATATCAAACCACCAGTAGCTTATAGAAATTATCTTGATGAGAAAGGTATCAATCATAAGTCAAAAAGGTGGTGTTGGAAAAACAACAACATCGATGAATCTTTCTCATGCCTTAATGTTAGCTGGAAAAAAAGTTTTGATGATTGATATGGATCCTCAATCTAATTTGACGGCGAGTTTGGGGCTTCACGGGCCAGGATTAAACGGGATTGATTCAGTCTTGCTTGATCAGGGAGATATCAACCAATACATTGTGAATTTGAAAAATGGTTTGGATTTGATACCTGCTGGGGACAAACTGGGTGAGTTAGAATTTGTGACAAAAGGCGGAGCTGAACGAGGATTTCGGTTAGAAGCTGCGTTACGAAAATTGAAGAATAAATACGATTTTGTTTTTGTTGATTGTCCGCCTTCGGCTGGATTGTTAGGAATGAATGCCATAATGGCAACACGCGAAATAATTGTTCCAGTGTCGAGTGATTATTTGTCTATGCAGGGTTTGTCAAGAATTCTAGGTATCGTTCAATACATCGAAGAAAAGCTGAATCGAAAAAATAGAAAATGGATTTTATTAACCCGATTTCATCAGCGTAGACGTCTTGCACGAGAAGTCAAAGAGAAGGTGTATCGCCATTTTCCGCGATTAGTTTTAGCAACGCCGATTAGAGAAACAGTTGCATTGGCGGAAAGCCCAAGTTATGGGAAAACCATCTTTGAATATCGTCGCTCTAGTCGAGGAGCGCAAGATTACTCGGATTTAGCAAAAGATATTCTGAATGGGGAAAGAGCATGATGAGTACAGAGAAAAAAAAGAAAAATGAAAGAGTTGTGAAAGAAATATTAATATCAGTATTGGCAAATTTAATATGGGTTGGGTAGGGCGCAGAGTTAGAGGTCGTTATGTCTGAACAAAAAAGATCAGCTATTGGTTATGACCCTCTTGCATGGATGAATGAGACTGATTCAGATAAACGGAGTAATGGAAATATGAGCAAGCAAGCTGCAAACAAACAGCAAAATGAAGAAGAATTGAATATCGCAGTGCTTGAGTCGTCGTTCAAAGCATTAGAGCCTGTAATTGAGCAGGTGACGCTTAAGTTTTATGAAAAACTATTTCAGGAATTTCCTGATGTTATTCCGATGTTCTCGGCGACCACGGTCGACGTGCAACATAAAAAATTATGGGCCGCATTGAAACTTGTTGTTAGTTCACTGCGTAATCCCGAAAAATTAACCAATGCTCTTGAAGAGCTGGGGAAGCGTCACGGTGGTTATGGGGCAATAGAAGCACACTATGAAGCTGTTGCCGAAACATTATTAGGTGTTATGGAAGAGTTTGCTGGTGATTTGTGGACTAAAGAGGTTGAGGGTGCATGGATAGCAGCATTAAATACAGTAGCGGGCATAATGATAAACGCAAGTAAAGAGGGTAATCCAATGGCAGCAAATCAGGCGGCGCTTAACGGTCAAGAAGACGTTGAGTCAACAAGAATGCGAGCAGCAGTTGATGGTGCAATGACGGCGATGATGATGGTCGATCGTGAGCTAGTTGTGACTTATGCTAATAAATCAACAACAGACTTGTTATTGAAACATCAAGATACACTGCGAACAATTTATCCTGGGTTTTCTGCTAATAACCTCGTCGGTCAATGTATTGATCAGTTCCATAAAAATCCATCGCATCAACGAAATGTATTAGGTGATCCTGCAAACCTTCCTTATCAAACAGATATCGAAGTGGGTCCATTAAAATTTTCGCTAAATGTAACTGCTATTATCGATGGTTCTGGCACTTATGTAGGTAACTGTCTAGAGTGGTCTGATGTTTCTGCGTTGCGAGAAAAAGAAGATAATGTATCTCGATTGCAAGGCGCGGTAGATAATGCAATGACTGCCATTATGATGATTGACCGAGATTTCAACGTAACATACGCCAACCAATCGACAATAAATCTGTTAACTAAAAATGCAGAAGAGTTAGGAAAAGTTTTTCGTGGTTTTGATCCAGATAAACTTGTAGGGTCTAATATTGATATGTTCCATGCAAATCCTGCGCATCAGAGAAAGTTGCTTGCTGATCCAAATAATCTACCCTATCAAACGGATATCTCGGTTGGACCTTTAAAGTTTAATCTTAATGTGACTGCGATAATGGATGCGAGTGGGAATTATATTGGTAATTGTTTAGAGTGGCAGGATGTTACTCTTCAACGTCAGAAAGAAAATGATGTTGCACGATTAGAATCTGCTATTCGAGGTTCTCAAACAAATATGATGCTTTGCGATGAGGATTTGAATATTTCGTTTGTTAATCCAGCAGTGCAAGAAATGATGAAAAACAGGCAGCACGAATTGCAGAAAGCATTTCCTGGATTTGATGCAACCAATCTTGTTGGTCAAAACATTGATCAGTTTCATAAGAATCCAGCGCATCAGCGTTCTTTGTTAAAAGATCTAAGCGCATTGCCAGCCAAGGCCGAGATCTCAGTAGCGGGTATTGAATTTTCAGTAAATGCAACACCCATTTTAGATACTGAAGGTAAATGGAAAGGTAATATGGTTGAGTGGAATGATATTACCGAGCAAAAAGACGCGGAGCGACAAATCCAAAATTTGATTCAAGCGGCTGCCAGTGGTGACTTGAGCGAACGAATTGACGTAGAAAAATATCAAGGATTCCTCAAAGGCGTAGGCGAAGGAATTAATAATTTAATTGAAGCTGTTGTGGCCCCCATACATGAGAGTACAACAGTGATAAAAGCACTTGCTGATGGAGATTTAAGAGAAGAAATGACAGGAGACTTCAGCGGTGAATTTGCTGATATGAAAGACGCGCTCAATCAGTCTGTCAATAACCTGCGTAATATGGTGGGCCAAATTCAATCTTCTTCTGGTAGCATCGTGTCAGCAGCGGCAGAGATTGCACAGGGAAATACTGACTTAAGCCAACGCACAGAAGAACAAGCTTCTTCCTTAGAAGAAACTGCCTCAAGTATGGAAGAGTTAACAAGTACGGTTAGGCAAAATGCTGACAATGCACGACAAGCAAATCAACTTGCATCAGGTGCACGTGATCAAGCAGAAAAAGGCGGTGAAGTTGTCCAACGAGCAGTAGATGCGATGGGTGAGATAAATACAAGTAGTAAAAAAATCGCAGATATCATCGGTGTTATTGACGAAATTGCATTTCAAACAAATCTGCTTGCCTTGAATGCTGCAGTTGAAGCAGCACGGGCTGGCGAACAGGGGCGCGGCTTTGCCGTAGTAGCTGGAGAAGTGAGAAATCTTGCTCAACGAAGTGCCGGTGCTGCGAAAGAAATTAAAACACTTATTCAGGATAGTGTTGAAAAAGTAGATGATGGTTCAAAACTCGTAGATCAATCCGGTAAAACGTTAGAAGAAATTGTAGCTGCAGTGAAAAAAGTGAGCGACATCATTGCTGAGATCGCAGCAGCAAGTCAGGAGCAATCATCAGGGATTGATCAGGTTAACAAAGCGGTGACACAAATGGATGAAGTGACACAACAAAATGCCGCACTAGTTGAAGAAGCGGCAGCCGCGAGTGAATCCATGGACGAGCAAGCACGTGGTTTGCAAAAACTGATGGAGTTTTTTGTAACGTCGCAAGATGGAGCGGTGTCGAGACCTGCTGCGGTAGCAAAATCAGCACCTGCACAATCAGCACCTGTTGCGCGCTCCGCTCCTCCTAAGGCGCATCGCCCCTCACCTCGATCAGCATCATCTGGTGGCGATGCAGAGTGGGAAGAGTTTTAGTGAAGATTTAGATAGATTTAGATAGATTTAGATAGATTTAGATAGTGCGATTGATATATTGAAAGATGACTGTGAATTAATTACAAATACCATGATATAGGGAAGTAGATAGAAAATGGAACAAGCATCTGTACATGAAAGAGAGTTTGTTTTCTCTGATCAGGATTTCGAAAAAATCCGGAAATTCGTAAAAGAAGAAACTGGGATAACACTTTCAGATGCAAAGAAAAACATGGTTTATGGTCGTCTTTCAAGACGCTTGAGAGCACTTGATATCAAGAGCTTCAATCAATATATTGACCTAGTGAGTGGAGGGGAGTCGGAAGAAAAAGGGAATTTTGTTAACGCTATTACGACTAATCTAACCTCTTTTTTCCGAGAAGAGCATCACTTCGATTACATTAAGGATACAGTTATTCCAGAGGTTTTAAAAAATAACAGCAATACAAAAAAGATACGAATATGGTGTGCCGGCTGCTCAACCGGGGAAGAACCTTATTCTTTATCAATAGCCCTTCATGAATCCATATCTGATATTGAGAGCTGGGATATAAAAATTCTGGCAACGGATTTAGATACTAATGTTTTGGAGCATTGTCGACGAGGCGTATATGACATCGAACGTATCAGTGGGTTAAGTCATTCAAGGAAGGCCACCTGGTTTTTAAAAGGTAAAGGGGATCACTCAGGTAGTGTTAAAGTTGATGCTCGTCTGCAGTCGCTAATTACTTTTAAACAACTAAATCTAATGCAAGCCTGGCCAATGAAAGGACAATTCGATTTTATGTTTTGTCGTAATGTTGTCATTTATTTTGATAAGCCAACACAAAAAATTCTCTTTGATCGTTATGCAAATCTTGTCAAAGATAACGGTTATCTCTTTTTGGGTCACTCTGAGTCGCTTTATAACGTATGTACACGTTTTCAGTTACTTGGGAATACAATTTACCAGAAGAAAAACTAATGACTAATTTAGCTCAAAATGATAGTAAGCCAACATATCCTATGGCGAATTCCTTAGCGGGATTTGAAAAAATCAATCGTTATTGGGATAAAACGCGAGGAATATGGGGGGCAAAAATTCTACCTGGTGAGTTTTATGTGACACTTCACGATGAGTGTATTTCTACAGTGTTAGGTTCCTGTATTTCTGCATGTGTTAGAGATAAAAAGCTTGGTGTAGGTGGAATGAACCATTTTATGCTTCCATCGACAGGGGAGGCTGATCAAATAGGTTCTGCAAATCGTTATGGAAACTTTGCCATGGAGAACTTGATCAATGAAATATTGAAGAATGGAGGGCGCAGAGAAAATCTGGAAGTGAAGATATTTGGTGGTGGTAAAATTCTTCAGAATATGACTGATGTTGGAAATAAGAATATAAACTTTGTCAGAAAGTATGTGGAAACAGAAGGGATACATGTTGTATCAGAAGATGTTGGTGATATTTATCCAAGAAAGATTATATATTTTCCAGCAACGGGGAAAGCCTTGATGAAAAGGCTGAAATCACTACATAACGAAACGGTTGTTTCTCGCGAACGCACTTATCAAAAAGATTTGGAGAAAACTCCGGTTCAAAGCGATATAGAGTTATTCTAGCATGGCAAAAATTAAAGCACTCATTGTTGATGATTCTGCATTGATACGAAAGATTTTAACTGAAATTCTATCTTCTGATCCAGCGATAGAGGTAGTTGCTACAGCGAGCGACCCAATTGCAGCTCGCGATAAGATAAAGCAGCTTAATCCAGATGTTATTACGCTTGACGTGGAAATGCCGAAAATGGACGGTATTACATTTTTATCCAATATTATGCGTCTACGCCCGATGCCAGTGGTGATGATATCTTCACTAACGGAAGCTGGCGCGGATATAACGTTGGAAGCTTTAGAGTTGGGTGCTGTAGATTTTGTGGCAAAGCCGAAAGTTGACGTTGCCCAAGGTATGGAAGAATACGCAAGTGTAATTATTGAAAAAGTTAAAACCGCAAGCCAGGCGCGTGTGAGAGCGAAAAATATAATTTCTAAGGAATCAGCAGTTCCAGAAAAATATTCAGCAGATGTTGTTATTGAAAAAGCGTTTAGCAGTAAACATTTTAGCTCTACGGAAAAGATTATAGCAATTGGTGCATCTACGGGAGGGACGGAGGCGATCAAAGAAGTGCTTATGAAATTTCCTGCGAATGCTCCAGGAATTGTGATCACTCAGCATATCCCAGAGCAGTTTAGTAAACCCTTTGCGGATCGTATGAATCGTAGTTGTGCTATGGAAGTGTTTCAAGCAGAAGATGGTCAGCAAATATTGCCAGGTTGTGCCTATATTGCACCAGGAAGCCATCATTTATTGGTGGAACGTAGTGGCGCTCGCTATATCTGTAAACTTAGCGATGGTCCGCCTGTGAATCGACATAGACCCTCTGTCGATGTGCTTTTTCGCTCGGTCGCTCAAAATGCCGGTGGCAATGCGCTAGGTATCATTCTAACTGGCATGGGTAACGATGGTGCGGCTGGGTTAAAAGAGATGCAGGATGCGGGTGCCAATACAATTGCGCAAGATGAAGATACTTCTGTCGTTTGGGGAATGCCTGGAGAGGCTGTAAAACTAGGGGCTGCTGATAGTATTTTACCCTTGGAAAAAATAACAGGAAAAGCTCTAACATTGATCAGTAAAGCGTAGTTTATTAGTAAAAATACCTATTGCAAAAAAATAACAAGGAGCTATGTTAATAAAGCAAGCTCCTTTTTTGTTTTTTTATGTTAAAAACTGCTTGTACATTCGAAAAATCATGTCAAACAATTTGTAATCAGCTACTCAAAAAATTATCATGTGTCACTTGTAAACAATAAAAAAGATGCTGATTTTTAATGCATGAGCGAGAGCAAGAAAAACGAGTATACGAGAGATCAGATCACAACATTTCTCGAGACAACATCAGTCCCAACGCACTTAAAGTGTTATATCGCCTAAAAAATGCGGGTTTCGCTGGTTATTTAGTCGGCGGTGGCGTTCGGGACTTATTGTTGGAACAACTTCCCAAAGATTTTGATATTGCCACCAGCGCAACACCTGATGAAGTACGTCAACTGTTTCGAAACTGCCGATTGATTGGTCGTCGATTTCGATTGGCGCACGTCCATTTTGGGGCTGAAATAATAGAGGTTGCTACATTTCGAGGTCAACATTCGGGCGACCAAGGGGATGAAGGGCAAATTGTTGATGGCATGATTGTTCGCGATAATGTTTATGGCTCCTTGGAAGAAGATGCCTGGCGACGTGATTTTAGTGTTAATTCGCTCTATTACAATATCAATAATTTTTCAGTCGAAGATCACGTCGGTGGTATGGATGATCTACGTAATCGAAAATTACGGATTCTGGGTGACGCTGAGCAACGATATCGAGAAGATCCTGTGCGCATGTTACGCGCTGTCAGATTTGCGGCAAAACTAGGGTTTGATATTGAGAAAAAATCTGAGGAGCCGATTTTTGAATTAGGCGCATTGTTGGAAGGTGTTCCTCCTGCTAGATTGTTTGAAGAGGTGCTTAAATTATTTCTTGCTGGCAATAGTTTAAAAACACTTGAATTACTTCGGCACTATCATCTGCTGCCCTATATTTTTCCGCAAACTGAGGTTAGCCTCAAAGAAGACGAAACCGGTCTAAACCTAGAGTTTATTAAACGCGCACTAAGTAACACTGATGGACGTGTAAAAGAGGGCAAACCTGTCACACCTGCCTTTATTTTTGCGGTGTTCTTATGGGATTCGGTTCGCGCTCTGAAAGCGAAATATTTAGAGCGAGGGATTAGCGAAAGCCAAACGTTAACTGCCGCAGCCGATGCAGTCATGGCTGGACAGAATAGACGTGTGTCCATCCCTCGTCGGTTCCATACTCCTATGAGAGACATATGGCATTTGCAGGATCGGTTTATTAAACGCGCACCGAAGCGCTCATATAGGCTACTAAAACATCCTCGTTTTAGAGCCGGGTATGATTTTCTTTTATTGCGGGCTGAAGTTGGGGATGTAGAAGCTGAATTAGCGCAATGGTGGGTAGATTTCTACGAAACCGATGAAGAGGGTAAAACGGAAATTATCAATAAGCTGAGTGTTGGTCGTCGAAAACAACGACGACGACGTCCTGCGCAACCTGAATCCTAGAATATGTCAGATGTATATGTTGGTTTGGGAGGTAACTTAGGGGACTCTCAATCTATATTTGAAAATGTTTTAACGGATTTTGCGCAAGATGAAAACATAGATGTTATTTCAGTTTCATCTTTCTATGTAAGTAAGCCTTTGGATAACATGCAGCAGCCTGATTATTTAAATGCCGTTGCTCATTTACACACTCAATATTCTCCTCATTCTTTATTAAAGCAGCTGCAGTTTCTTGAAAAATGGCATGGTCGTGTTCGTTCAGGCCAAAATTGGGCCTCCCGGACATTAGATCTCGATATTCTTCTTTATGATGATCTCATTATAAACGACGCTGAGCTTGTCGTACCTCATCCAGGTATGTTAGAACGTGATTTTGTACTCTATCCGATGGTTGAAATATCCCCGCTGATAGAGATTGCTGGTTACGGCTCAATTTTAAGCGCATTGAAAACTTGCGAAAATCGAGGATTAAAAAAACTCAATGAAGACAACGATTAGTTTAAAAGCGAAAAAGCAATCTGGAGAAAAAATCAGCTGTTTGACAGTATATGATGCCAGCTTTGCTGAAATATTGGCTGATTCTGGTGTCGATATTTTTTTAGTGGGAGATTCATTGGGCATGGTTGTACAAGGGCAGGAAACAACGCTGCCTGTATCTGTTGACGAAATGATCTACCACGCTTCTGCGGTAAGGCGTGGAGCAGCGGATACCTTTATTGTCGTTGATTTGCCTTTTATGAGCTATTCAACACCTGAGCTTGCGCTCAAAAGTGCAGGGAAAGTCATGAAAAAGACGGGTGCCAATATGGTTAAGCTGGAAGGTGGGCGAGAAATGTTGAAAACCGTCGAATCGCTGACTTCCCGAGGTATTCCAGTATGCGCTCATTTGGGATTGTTGCCACAGTCGGTACACAAATTGGGCGGTTATCGAGTGCAAGGAAAAACTGAAGATTCCGCTTTAAAAATTTTTGAGGATGCCATTGCAATGGAAGAAGCTGGTGCAGATATGTTAGTGCTTGAATGTGTGCCTGCAGGAGTTGCCAAGCGAATCAGTCAGAATGTTGAAATGCCGGTCATTGGAATCGGTGCCGGCGTTGATTGTGACGGTCAGGTGTTAGTTTTGTACGATATGTTAGGTATCTCTAAAGGCAAGCGTCCTAAGTTTTCAAAAAACTTTATTGAAGGTCAGGGAAGTATTAGTGCTGCCATAAAAGCTTATGTGAATGCTGTAGAGGCAAAAGAATTTCCGGCATTAGAGCATTCGTTTTAATGCTAATTTTGGATGATGTTAGTTCAATTCGGCAGCAGGTGAATAGCTGGAAATCTCAAAACCTTACTACCGCCTTTGTTCCCACAATGGGGAATCTTCATGCTGGCCATCTAGCGTTGGTTGAAAATGCAAAAAGTATCGCAGACAAGGTCGTGGTCAGTATTTATGTCAATCCTTTACAATTTGGTGAAAACGAGGATTTTGATACTTATCCACGCACATTAGAGAGAGATCAAGCATTACTAAAAAATGCAGGCGTCGATATTCTATTTCTTCCTGCTAGTGTAATGATTTATCCAGATTCTCCAGGCGAGAGCACTCAAGTCGTAGTGCCGGGAATATCAAATGTATTGTGTGGAGAGTTTCGTCCAGGCCATTTTACTGGCGTAGCAACGGTTGTCTGTAAGTTATTTAATATTGTGCAGACTGACATTGCTGTTTTTGGCGAAAAGGATTTTCAGCAAGTTGCAGTAATTCGAAAAATGGTAAATGATTTATTTTTACCTGTTCAAATAAAATCTCTGCCAACTGTGCGGGAAAAAGACGGCTTAGCACTTAGCTCACGTAATCAATATCTTTCCAGCGAGCAGAGAGAAACAGCGCCAAAACTCTATCAAACCATGATTGAGATGCTCGAAAATGCCCAGAATGGTGATGATTATCGTGAAATTGAGACGAAAGGTCGAGAAATTCTTAAAAAGCAGGGTTTCAAGCCTGAATATGTTCAACTCTCTAATCGTGACACTCTCCTCCCCGCAGAATCGTTAGATAAAAACGCTGTTCTGCTTGTTGCAGCCTGGCTTGGCAAAACGCGATTGATTGATAATCTATCGCTAAGCAATTGCACTAATAATAATTAATCGGCATAATTTGGCCTTTTCCGACAAAACAACTAAACTATGCAATTATCTTTGTTAAAAGCCAAGCTTCACCGGGCTTGTGTGACGCATGTTGAGCTGGACTATGAGGGCTCATGTGCGATTGATGAAAATCTTTTGAAAGCAGCGGGGATTTTAGAATATGAACAAATTCATATATATAACGTTGCTAACGGTGAAAGATTCGTAACATATGCAATAAGGGCTGAAGCGGGTTCGCAGGTAATCTCCGTTAATGGGGCTGCTGCTCACAAAGCCAATGTAGGAGATCGTGTCATAATTTGTGCGTATACAAATCTGGATGAATCTGAAGCAAGGCGTTTTAAGCCAGATTTGGTCTATCTCGATGAGAGTAACAACATTATTAGGCAAGGTACTCAAATACCTGTGCAGGTCGCGTGGATAGAAAAATAGTAAAGGGCACCTCCGGAAGTGATTTATAGCGCCCTGGCTGCGTTTACCCAAAGGGCACCGAGGAAAACCAAACTCAAAATACTCATTTACTGCAGTAAACTGCGCTTTTTCGTTTGGTTTTGCCTTACCATCATCACTCTAAATCACTACCGGAGGTACCCTAAACATGGATACGTTTTCACCTTGCGCAGGAAAATTGGAGGGGATTATGATCAAGTGTTTATTGTTTGTCGCTGTAATTTTTCTTTCGCAATCCACTTTTGCTGCGTCTGCTAGCAAAATAAAGGTGGAAAGCAAGCACAGTCTCGACAAGACTGCTCAACTCTATCTTGGTGCGCTTAAAAACGCTGAGATCCCAGTACGTTCTCAAAATGAATTGACTCAAAAACTGCCTGGTGGTTTTTCTCGTAGCATTAAAGAGATTGAATTTTCTAACCCATATTTTGGTTGGAATTTAGGAGAGTGTAATCGTGGTGTGCGAAAAGATAAGCCATTTAAAACGCGAATCTGGAAAGACAACCGCAATAAAGTCTGGATAGAGTATTCGCAGCCAGATGTAACGATTAATCAGTATGGCGTGATTGAGTGTGGCAATGAAACTGACCTGGTTCAAAAAGCATTGACAGGATTTGCTGAAGCAGCATCAGAATAGAGTAGGTGCTAGTAATATTCGAAGTATTGCCTGTTTCTGGCAATACTTCGAAAAACTTCCTGGATTGGTTTAGCCTGTATTTCTCATCCCTGTCGCTATCGCATTGATGCTTCGTAATAGCGGTACTAATAGCTGTTCCTTCTCATCACTTCCTTCTTCTAGACTACGATAACGGCGAAGCGTTTTGATCTGAATATGACTTAATGGATCCAGGTATGGATTACGTCGTGTCAGTGATAACAGCAATTCAGGGTTTTCTTCAAGCAGCTCATCAATTTTCGCAATATCAAGTATCTGCGAAACGGTACGAGAGTACTCGCTTTTAATGATCTCATAAATTCGTCGCCCGGCTTCCGCGTCTTCACATAAAGAGCTATATTCTTTGGCGATATTCATTTCTGCCTTGAATAATGCCATTTGTGTATTGGCTATTAGTGCTCTAAATGCTGGCCATTCGATATACATCTGCTGTAGCTTTTCCAGGCGATCAGGATCATTTTCCCGCCAGGATTCTAACGCTGAACCAATCCCAAACCATGCTGGTAATGTGTGTCTTGCTTGTGCCCAACCAAAGACCCAGCCAATAGCGCGTACCGAGCTTTTTGATCGATCGCCTTTATTTCTATGAGAGGGTCTTGATCCAATATTGAGCAAGCCAATTTCTGAAACGGGTGTCGCCTCGTAGAAATAGTCAAGAAAGCCATCGGTGTTTTCGGTCAAATCGCGATAAGTTTTTTCACCGGTTTTTGCAAGATTATTCATGATTTCCAGATACTCTGGATTATCATCATTTGGCGGATCGATAATACAGCGACTGGCTTTAATTAACCCCGTGCTTCCTACGGTTAATTCGTAGATAGCGGTTTCTGTATTACTGTATTTAGATGAGAGCACTTCACCCTGTTCAGTAAATTTAATTTGCCCATGCACGGTACCAGCAGGTTGTGAAATAATGGCTTCGTGTGTTGGTCCGCCTCCGCGCCCTACTGTACCACCGCGACCGTGAAAAAGTCTTAGCCCAACGCCATGCTCATTAGCTAAAGCGGTAATGCGTTTTTGTGCACGATACAGGTTCCAGTTAGATGCGAGGATGCCGCCATCTTTACATGAGTCAGAATAACCGAGCATAATTTCTTGTTTATTGCCTGAGATTTTCAAAAGATTCCGGTAAGTAGGGCATTTAAATAAACGAGACATGACTGGTTCGATATGCGCAAGATCCTCGACCGTTTCAAACAGTGGGGATATTTTTATATCGCAATACTCACCATTAGAATTGATGCCAACTAAGTTGTTTAGTTTTGCCAAAAACATCACTTCCATAACATGGCTGGCTTCATGTGTCATGGAAATCACATAGCAGCCAAAACAGTTGTCGCTTAGTTTTTTACGCATTGTGTTCATGACCTTGAACACGTTTAGTATTTCTCGAGAAGATTCATCCAACGCATTTTCGTCGAGGTTTTTTTGTGGGGTAGAGTTAATTAGCTCTTCGAGTTTTGCAATTTTTGCATCTTCAGTTAGAGCCTCATAATTAGTCGTGGGGTCTAGCTGTTTTAAAATATCGACTACTGTCGCAGTGTGTTTTGTGGATTCCTGTCTAACATCAAGTTTAAACAGATAAAAACCAAAAGATTCTATCAGGCGTATTAAATCCTTGAGCTTTCCATTGGCACTTGCTTTATCGCCGTGGCTGCATAAGGATCTTGCTATGGCTCTCAGGTCGTCAAGCAGTTCGTATTCTGTTTTATAAGCATTCACTAATGGCGGCTTATCTTTTTTCAGCAGATCACGTTGAATGTTGGTTAAATTGCATTTTAGGCGGTACCTGATGATATACAGAATGCGACGATAGGGTTCGGTTTCGAATTGCTCAGGTTTGTCAGCAAATATTTTTTCCGCAATTTCGCTGTCTCTTTCGATAATTTGCAGAGCATCTGCGCTAGGTGTGCAGAATTTGCTGGATTGAGTGAGTGTTTTGCCCAGCTCTTCAAGTCTGTCAACATACTCCGACAAGGCCACTTGCGCTTGCATGAGCAACGCTTCTTCAGTTGTCTCTGGAGTAACAAAAGGGTTTCCGTCACGGTCGCCGCCAATCCAGGAGCCAAATCGAAGATAACTCGGAACTTTTACGGAAGGCTCGCCGTTTTCATCGACGCCATAACTATTAACCACGGCATTTTCTAGTTTGCGATAAACCTGGGGGATGGCTTTAAACAAGCTTTCTTGAGCATACTGAAGTCCCAATTTTATTTCGTCACTGACGAGGGGTTTATGGCTGCGGACTTCGTCAGTTTTCCAAAGCACCTGGATCTGATTTTCAAGCAGCTTTATAATGTCGGTATGTTCCATTTTAGTTAAGCGAGTATCGTCAAGCGCTTCAGAACTTCGATAAATTTGACGCAGATTTTCCATTACGCTTCTGCGTTTTGATTCAGTTGGATGAGCCGTGATCACCGGAATATAGGCAAGTTCATTAAATAGTGTTTGCAATTCATTAGCAGAGATATGGTCTTTTTTAAGCCGATTTAAGGTGTCGGTAAAGCTTCCTTTGAATGTTGATTTCATTTTTATGGCTTTGCGACGTTGCTGCTGATGGTACGACTCTTCCGCAATATTGACCAAACTAAAATAAATACTAAAAGCACGAACAACGTTGGCCAATGTATCTGGATCTAGCTTGTCTATGAGATGAGAGAGTTGTTTGCGTTTACCAGTGCTGTCTTTTTTACGCAAGTTGATATAGCCCTTACGTAGGGATTCAACAGCAGTGTAGACGTGGCTACCTGCCTGTTCGTTAAGCACATTGCCAAGCAAAGTGCCCAGTAACTTGACGCGAGCTCTTAACGCCTTGTCCCTGGATGCAATCATATTAGCCTTCTTTGTTTAATGTGAAACCATGAGAAGCGATTGTGTGGCGGTTGTTTGTTGATCATCGTGCAGAAAAGCTTCCTAATACTCAAAGTTTAACCGAGATAAACTTTTATCAGGAGTTATTTTTCAACGCAGGAATGAATCAAAATTAGGCTCATCACACACTTCTACTTAAAACACCTTTACTCAATGAGTTAGCTAATTTGATTGGCTACTTATCCAACATATATTTGAAACTATGTGGATATTTGCTTAAAGAGCAAAGATGATTTCCTATTGAAAGGGCGCACATTATACCGACTTATTTGATTCTTGTTACCCTTGACTTTTTATAGCGTCGTGATATAGGGACACATAATGTTGGGCGGAACTTGTCCAGCTGAAGTCTTGCCCCATGCCGTTTTTAATAATTTTATTCCAGTCATCGCGGGAATTGAAAGTGCTTAGCGCCCGTGTAATTGCTGAGAGCAATGCTTCGGGTGTCGCATCATAAAATTTAAAGCCTGTTGCAGTCTGATCCTTGAGTGTTTCCGCGTAGGTATCGACGACTGAGTCTGCCAATCCGCCTGTGTTGTTGACAATAGGTACCGTGCCATATTTCAAACTGTAAAACTGGTTCAGTCCGCATGGCTCAAATCTTGAGGGCATGAGAAACATGTCTGAGCCGGCTTCAATTAAATGGGCGAGAGATTCGTTGTAACCAATTTCAATGGAAATATTATCAGGGTATTGGTTCATGCAGCTTATTAAGCTTGACTCAAGTTGTGAATCACCTGAGCCCAGCATGACAACCTGAACATTGTGTTGCATGATTGAAGGAAGAATGTTTTGGATAAGGTCGAAGCCTTTTTGTTCTACCATGCGGCCAATAACACCAATGACAGGTTTTTCAGTATCGACCGGTAGATTGAAATATTTTTGCAGAGCTTGTTTGTTTTGATACTTATTGCTTAACGTTTCATAATTATAATTTTTAGCGATAAGCTTGTCTGTTTCTGGATTCCAGTGTTCTTCGTCGATTCCATTAAGTATGCCGCTTAGTCTATTTTGTCGGTAAGCTAATAAACCTTCCATGCCGTAACCAAACTCAGATGTTAGAATTTGTTTTGCGTAGGTGGGGCTGACAGTATTAATAAAATCGGAATAGACAAGTCCACCTTTGAGAAAGCTAAAATTATTGTGGAACTCCAGTTTGTCATAGTTCCACCATTTTTTGTTGAGTGACAACTGGCCGAAAGTCTGTTTAGGGAAAAGTCCCAGGTAGGCCAGGTTGTGTATGGTGAAAATTGTGGCCGGGCGCTGTTTTTCATTGGAAAGATAAGCTGGCACAAGACCCGATTGCCAGTCATTGCAATGTACAATATCCGGTTGCCAATCTAATTCGAGTTTATTGGCTGCAACTTGGTAAGCAACCTGATTGAATGTATTGAATCGTTCGGCGTTATCAGGCCAGTCGATTCCATTGCTGGCACCATAGGGGCCACCGTTTCGATAATATAACTCTGGTGAATCAACAAACCAGACTGGCACTTGACTATCTGGTAACTTGCCTTCGAGCAAACGTATTGAAGAGTCAGCAATAGTTTTGAGTTTTATTTTAGTCTTACCCGCATTTTGCAGAGCTGTTTTGTAAGCAGGGATAATAATGCGTACATCATGTCCCGAAGCCTTAAGCGCTAGTGGCAAGCCGGATGAGACATCTGCCAGGCCGCCTGTTTTGATCAATGGGTAAACTTCACTTGTGACAAAAAGAATTTTCAATGGATGGCGATTCACTAATTTTTCCTCGTTATTGACTCGAATGATAACGGGAAATTCATCAAATTAACACTATGAGCTTCATCAGTCCGGGCTGATTCGTTGTTTTCGTTCTCTTGGCCAAATTAGAGAGTTAAAAGTTGGTGATCTTTCTTTTATTTAATGATCAGTGTAGGCTATTAAATACCGCATTCATATTGTCGATACAAATAATCACTATTCTTGTAGTAACCACATTGCTCTCTGGCAAAGGAAAACCCAATGGAAAAAGCAGATATAGGCCTAATTGGTTTGGCTGTGATGGGACAAAATCTCGTTTTAAATATGGCTGATCACGGATTTACCGTCGCTGTTTATAATCGATCTGTTCAAAAAGTAGATGATTTCGTTGCTAACGAAGCAAAAAATAAATCGATTATTGGAACAAAAGATATAAAAGAGCTTTGTGACAGTTTGTCATCACCTAGAAAAATTATGCTTATGGTAAAAGCAGGTGAAGTTGTCGATAGTTTTATTGAAATGCTGTTACCGCATCTTGATAAGGGTGATGTGATCATTGATGGTGGCAATTCACTTTATACCGATACCCAACGTCGAACCACCGAGTGCGATGAGAAGGGAATTTTGTTTCTTGGTGTAGGTGTTTCCGGTGGTGAAGAGGGCGCACGTTTCGGTCCGTCTATTATGCCCGGTGGGAATGAAAAAGCCTGGGGGCTTGTTAAAGACATTTATCAAGCGATAGCGGCTAAAGTTGGTGAAGACGCCTGTTGCCAATGGGTAGGTGAAGGCGGTGCAGGTCACTATGTCAAAATGGTGCATAATGGTATCGAGTATGGCGATATGCAGCTCATTTGTGAAGCATTTCATATCCTGCGTGAAGTGCTTCATATGGATGCACAGGAGTTAGCAGAAGTTTTTAGTGAATGGAATAAAGGGGATTTGAATTCTTATCTCATCGAAATCACGGCTGATATTTTGAAGGTTCAGGAAAATGGCGAGTGGCTTGGTGACAAAGTGCTGGATACCGCTGGGCAAAAAGGCACTGGTAAATGGACAGGAATAAATGCGCTTGAGCTAGGTGTTCCGTTAACGCTCATTGGTGAAGCTGTTTTTGCGCGTTACTTATCATCGCTTAAAGATACACGGATTGCAGCATCAAACGTTTTTTCTTCACCCGCATATAAACTCGATATCGATAAAACAGCATTTATTGACGCAGTAAGAGATGCGCTGTTTGCATCAAAAATTATTTCTTATGCTCAGGGTTTCATGTTGATGAAAGAGGCGGCAGAGCAGTATGGCTGGAATTTGGCTTATGGGGATATCGCGTTAATGTGGCGCGGCGGCTGTATTATTCGTAGCCAGTTCTTAGGTGATATTAAGGTCGCCTACGAAAATAATCCAGAATTGGATAATTTGTTGCTAGATAATTACTTTAAGGATGTCATCGTTAAAACCCAAGAGGGCTGGCGGAAAGCGTTAGCAACTGCTGTTCAAGCGGGAATTCCCGTTCCAGCAATGTCATCAGCGCTAGCTTTTTATGATGGGTTTCGGTCAGAAAAACTACCAGCTAACTTATTGCAGGCGCAAAGAGATTATTTTGGAGCACATACTTACGAAAGAACAGACAAACCGAGAGGTGAGTTTTTTCATTCAGATTGGAAAAAATTGGCGAAATCAATTTAACCCAGATATTTCATGAATAATCCGGGTTGAAACCCCGTCGGTTTTGTGCCCGCCGCTAGCGGTGGAGAATTAAGATTAATAAATAGTAGAAGCAAATGGAATCAAAAAAAATAGAACCTTGTACCTATGTGATTTTCGGTGCTACCGGAAATCTGTCTCGTCGAAAATTAATGCCGGCGTTATATCACCTTGAAGCAGAAAGTCGACTACCTGATGGAACTGTAATACTGGCTATCTCTCGCCGTGAGTGGAGCAAAGAAGCATGGATCGAAGAAGTTCGATCCATGATAGAAGGACAAGCACGTGGTGGTTTGGATGAAGAAATGTTTGCTCGTTTTGCGCAACGCCTTCAATATCTTCAAGGGGATTTAAATGACACACAAACCTATGAAAATATAAAAAGCTGTTTGGATAATGATGAGTCATTTCCCGATAATGCGGCATTTTATATGGCGCTACGTCCTGCTGAATTCGGCGTGGTTATTGAGCATCTCGCTGATCACACGCTAACCAACGAAGAGCACGGCTGGCGAAGAGTTATTATCGAAAAACCTTTTGGTTACGACCTCGAAAGTGCTCAGATTTTACAAAAGCGCCTCCATCGTTGTTTAGATGAGCATCAAATTTATCGCATAGATCATTATTTGGGCAAGGGAACTGTGCAAAACATTCTCGTATTTCGTTTTGCCAATGTCATGATGGAGCCGTTGTGGAATCGTAATTATGTTGATCACGTACAGATCACTCACTCAGAGACGCTGGGTATTGCTGGTCGAGCTGATTATTATGAGGGGGCTGGTGCATTACGTGACATGATCCAAAGTCACTTGTTGCAGTTGCTTACGCTGGTTGCCATGGAGCCACCTGCGTCTATGGATGCAGAGTCCTTGCGCGATGAGAAAGTGAAAGTTTTGAAATCGATCCGTCCAATACCGCAAAGTGCGGTTCATGCTCAATCGTTTCGGGCCCAGTATTCTAGCGGAGTTGTTGACGGTAAAAAAGTTAACGGTTATCTCGAAGAAGAGGGTGTATCCCACGATAGTACGACGGAAACGTACGGCGCCATGAAGTTTTACATCGATAACTGGCGATGGCGTGGTGTACCTTTCTATGTACGCACTGGTAAAAGAATGGCGGAGAGTAAATCTGCCGTGAGTATTCGTTTTAAAGTGCCTCCACAGCATTTGTTTAGAAATACACCGGTTGAAAAACTCAAACCAGACTGGTTGCTGATGGGGATTCAGCCCTATGAATGTGTGCGCATGGAAATGCAGGTGAAAGAACCAGGTTTAGAAATGAAAACACGCACAACAAGTTTGGATGCAAGTTTTCGTGAAGAACATGAAAATGCTTATGATGCCTATGAAGATCTTTTGCTCGACGTGATTGAAGGTGATCGAACTTTGTTCTTACGTTATGACGAAGTGGAATGGGCATGGCGAGTTGTTGATCCTGTGCTGAGAGTCTGGGCAATGGAGCGAGATTTCATTCATACCTATCCTGCTGGCACATGGGGTCCGCAAGAAACACAAAGATTATTTGAAAAAGAAGATCAATTTTGGCGACATTCTCTTTTGCCGGAACAGGATTAGCATAATCCTAAAAAAGCAGTTGATCCACGAAATATAACACAGGCTCTTGTTTCGCCTAGCTATATGAAAAACAATATCCTGCATTCTATTTGTGCGTCCAACTGCTTTTTTCTAGGACAATCCTAGAAAAGCAGTTGATCCATGTTTTAAAACTCAAGTTTTGTGCTCTAAATCAGGATAAATAGACTTACCCAGTTGTTAATTATATGTAGACAATATGCGATTAAAAAAACAACTCAAATATTTTTTTCTGTTACTTCTTTCCGCTTCGCTTTATGCAGAAGATGAAACAAAACTTTTACCGGTTGATGACGCGGAGAGAGATCCCTCTTTTTATGAGTTTCGTGAAAAAATGCTGCAAGCGATTGATCAAAAAGAGCCAGAAGTATTTGTAACCATGTTAGATCAGAGAATTTGGGTTGATCACGAGAAACGTGGTATGAAGCATTTTTTGAAGCTTTGGCAACCTGAATCTGCTGATACAGAACTTTGGAATGTGTTGGGAACAGTGCTGAATATGGGAGGCACGTTTGTTCGCTCGGAACGTGGCGTTCAGTTTTGTGCGCCATATGTTTATACAACGTTTCCGGATTCTCTTGATCCTTTCGGATATGGTGCAGTGATTAAAGAGCGATCAGTGTTAAAAGCAGGATCGTCTCGTTCCTCTCGAACGATTACCTCTCTTTCGTATGACTTGGTGAAAGTTCATGATTGGCGAAGTGTGCCCGACAGTGCTGGTGAGCATGTAGGTAATTGGATTAAAGTCACATCTTTAAGTGGGCAGGAAGGTTATGTGGATAAATCGGATGTGCGCAGTCCTACTGATTATGCTGCATGTTTTTTGTACACGAGTAAAAATGGATGGAAATTAGATTCATTTATGAGTAATGAGTGATCATTACGGACGATACCAGTTTTTTTGCAGAGCTGACATCACTTTTAATGGATAACGGTTGCTTCCTTTACTCCCATTGTATCTCGCCAAACCTTTAGCAATATTGCCTTTTTCTCTATCGATATAATGGCGTAATATTTTGCAGCCTAATCGAATATTTGTTTGAAGATGAAATAAATTATCTTCTGGGTTCCCTATTTCATTTACCCAGAATGGCATAACCTGCATCAGACCACGAGCACCAACTGACGAAATTGCCCAACGGTTAAAGCTGCTTTCTACCTCAATGACGGCGAGAACTAGCTCTGCTTCAAGCCCCGCACGATGTGCTTCTGCATGAACAATATTCAATAATTGAATACGTTCATGGTGATTACGTATTCGGTTTTTCAATCGAATGCTCATGTCAGTTAACCACACCTCTGCTTCAAAGCGATCATTGAAATAATGCGGTTCGGAGATCGACGCTCTAATAAGATGACGTTCTGGAGCGGTGAGCGCAGCAGTTGCCTGAAACGATAACGAGAGAAGCAGGAAAATTAAAACTGAGGAAACCAGTGATTTTTTAATCATTATTATTTTTAATCAAAGCCAGGGCGCGAAAATTCTGAACAAGTATTGATCAGATATTTTTTGCGCGTTTTGTATTTTTTATTATGGCAAAGCTTTATCGATGAGGATTTTGCATAAATAAAATGAACTTTTGCAAAGCCCTTATCGTTGATTAAAAATATATCAGTTATTCGTGTTTATTGCGACAAAATTTTCGAAATTTCCCCAATTATGTCGCCAATTGACAACTCTTTGTTTTCTTTAGTTTTACGATTCAGATATTCAACAATACCATTATCCAGTCCACGTTCACCGATGGTTAATCGATGTGGAATACCAATTAATTCCATATCAGCGAACATAACACCAGCGCGTTCTTTACGATCGTCGAAAAGAACATCAATGCCTGCATTGCTCAGTGTTTGGTAAATATTTTCTGCGGCTTCTTTTACACGCTGAGATTTGTGCATATTCATTGGGCAAATCACAACCGAGAACGGGGCGATTGCTTGTGGCCAGATAATCCCTTTGTCGTCGTTATTTTGCTCAATGGCAGCGGCGACAACACGTGAAATCCCAATGCCGTAACAGCCCATAGTCATGACTGTTGATTTTCCATTTTCACTCAGCACGGTAGCATTGAGTGCTTTGCTGTATTTATCACCAAGCTGGAAAATATGTCCCACTTCGATACCACGTTTAATGGAAAGTGTACCTTTGCCATCTGGGCTGGGGTCTCCATTTTGTACGTCGCGAATATCAGCAATCATTGGATCGGCTATATCTCGACTCCAATTAACACCTATCAGATGTTTTCCATCAATATTGGCACCACAAATAAAATCAGACAGGTGGGCCGCGCTTCGATCTGCAATAACAGGAATATCTAAACCAACTGGGCCAATAGAGCCTGCGCTACAGTTAGCAACGCGCCTTATTTCATCATCGCTAACAAGTGTCATTGGCGCTTCAACGGCCTCAAGTTTTTCAACCTTGATTTCATTTAACGCATGATCACCGCGAACGACCAAGGCGACAACTGGGACTTCTGAACCTTTCACCAAAAGTGTTTTGATAGTTTGTGAAGGATCTACTTTGAGGAACTGGCTGACTTCTTCAATAGTATGCTGATTGGGTGTATCGACGATTTGTTTTGCCTGCTGTGCTACCGCTCTTTCTCCTGCTGGCGCCAAAGCTTCTGCAAGCTCGATATTTGCCGCATAATTGCTGTCACTGCTAAACGCAATATCATCTTCGCCAGATTCCGCAAGCACGTGGAATTCATGTGAAACTGCGCCACCAATGCTACCAGTATCTGCATCGACAGGTCGGTAGTCCAAACCTAAACGATCGAAGATGCGGCAATAACAGGCATGCATTACATCGTAGGTTTCTTGCAACGATTCTGTATCTATGTGAAATGAATAAGCATCTTTCATGATGAATTCACGTGAGCGCATCACGCCAAAACGTGGGCGAGTTTCATCGCGGAATTTTGTTTGAATCTGGTAAAATGTGATTGGGAGTTGTTTGTAGCTTTTTAATTCACCGCGAATTAAATCGGTAATGATCTCTTCGTGTGTAGGGCCGTAGCAAAATTCACGGTTATGCCGATCCTTAAAACGTAACAACTCCGGTCCATACTGTTCCCAACGCCCAGATTCCTGCCAAAGCTCGGCGGGTTGCACGGACGGCATTAAAATTTCTTGCGCACCAGCTTTGGTTAACTCTTCTCTGACAATATTTTCTACTTTACGCAATACGCGCAAACCCATAGGCAGCCAGGTATATAGTCCTGATGCAAGTTTTCTGATCATGCCTGCACGTATCATCAATTGATGACTAATGACTTCAGCATCTGCTGGGGTTTCTTTAACGGTTGCGATCAATATCTGAGAAGTCCGCATTGGGTACAAATCCTTTAATTAGTTTGAAAGCGCATTGAGAGATCAATGGCAAGAATATTTTTAGTCAGTTCACCGATGGAGATAAAGTCCACACCAGTCTCGGCAATCTCGGTCACTGTTTTTTTATTGACGTTGCCAGAGGCTTCAAGCTTCGCTCTTCCTCTGTTGATAGCAACGGCTTGCTTTAATGTGTCTGGTGACATGTTGTCGAGCAGCACGATATCTGTACCGGCATCGAGTGCTTCATTTAATTCGTCGAGATTTTCTACTTCAACCTCAATCGGAATGGAGACTGAGAGTTTTCTAGCCTCTTTTATTGCAGCAGTGATGGAGCCAGCTGCCATAATATGATTTTCTTTTATCAGGATCCCATCATACAAACCGATGCGATGATTAGTACCGTTACCACATAAGACCGCGTATTTTTGTGCATCGCGTAGCCCAGGAATTGTTTTCCTTGTATCCAGAATTTTACATTCTGTATGGCTGACTATTTCCACATAACTTTGAGTGAGTGTCGCTGTGGCGGAAAGCGTTTGTAAAATATTTAACGCACTACGCTCTCCGGTTAATAACTGCCGAGCATTGCCTGATAATACACAAAGAATCGTGTTTTCTTTAACAATATCTCCGTCACTTACATTCCATTCAATATTAATATTGGGATCGAGCTGCTTGAATACCTCATTGAACCAGGCAGAACCAGCGATGGTTGCGTTTTCTCTGGTGATTACTTGAGCATTTGCTGTTGCATCAGCCGGAATTAGATTGGCGGTAATATCACCACACCCAATATCTTCCTCAAGAATACGAGAAACAAATTGTGGGATGTTATTGGGCAGCTTATGTTTATTTTCTAAAGCGTTCAAAAATTACTCAATTGCTATTTGGTTGAAGGAAAGTCGCGTATTTTACGAAGAAATGGACTTTTTTGGGAGTGTTATTCTTTTTTATGTTTAGCGGCATCCCATTTATAAGCCGGCTTGATTAATTTTCCATCGATTCATTGGCGGATACTTTTGTTACGCTATACTACAGTTTGATCTTGGTTTGAAAATGTTATTCTAAATACTCAAGTTTCGGCGCTAAAATCTATATTGTACATACACCCTATTTATTACCGTTGTTTAAAAAAATTTGAACGCCGAAACTTGAGTAAAATAAGAGGAAATAAAGTATGAGTAGCAAAAAAGAAAGAGATATAGAGAAAAATTATCCCTTACCCGATTTTATTGCAAAACTTCGACGTCTTGCTGATTCGCTTGAAAATGGTGAGCAGTTTGAGATCCAAATTGCAGGAGTAGAGAATATATACCCAAAGCGTTTGGGATTACGGTTTTAGAACGTTTCATTTTTTGTGCATGACAAGGCGCGACGACACAGCATAGTCGCTCTATGCAAGGAGGAGCAACGCGGTCATGCGCAAAAAAGGGAATGTTATCAGGCCTAAATCTCAATCGCTTTGGGTATATGTTCCTGTCCGTGCAGAATTCTCGATAGAGCATGAAAGAGCAGGTGATGAGGAAGAGATCGAGTTTCAAATAAAATGGTCGGCGAATAAATAGATCCGACATTTTTTTCTCGTTCCTAAACATCCACTAAAGGAATATGCGTTGTTCAAAATTAAGAAAGGTCTGGATATTCCGATTTCTCATCCGCCGGAACAAAAGATCTATGATGCACAACCTATAGATACTGTGGCTTTAGTTGGTCGTGACTACGTCTGGCTTCGCGGTTCACTATTAGTTCGTGAAGGTGAGCGCGTGAAACTGGGCCAGCCTGTGGTTCGAGATAAGAAGTTACCCGATGTTATGGGCACTTCTCCCGGATGTGGCGTGGTTGAGGCTATTCATCGCGGGCCGAAACGGGTGCTCGACACTTTTGTGATTCGGTTAGATGGCGACGAAGAGATAAAAACTCCCACCTTTGATGACGATGCTATCAGCAAACTTTCAGCAGATAAAATCAAAGAGAATCTTTTAAACGCTGGATTGTGGACTTCATTCCGAACACGTCCCTATAGTACCTTGGCCGATCCTCACACAATGCCATACGCTATATTGATTACTGCTATTGATACCAATCCACTGGCGCCTGATCCGATGGTCATTATTGACACTGCAGCGGAAGATTTTCGACGGGGAGTTGCGCTTATCGCTAAGCTTACTGAAGGTGAACTTTTTGTTTGCAAATCCTCGGCTGCAAATTTACCAGTCGATGAGAAAGATAATATTAAAGTTGTCAGTTTTGCAGGACCTCACCCTGCCGGACTTGTGGGTACTCACATTCACTATCTTTGTCCCGTTAGTGCGAGTCGCATGGTTTGGCATATTGGTTATCAAGATGTCATTGCAATTGGGCAGTTGTTTTATCGTGGTGAGCGAAATCAGCATAGAATTATTTCTCTGGCCGGGCCAGCGGTAAAAAATCCCAGATTACTTCGAACACGCATTGGTGCAAGCACTAACGAATTAGTACAGGGTGAATTGGACTGTACACGCTGCAGAGTGATTTCAGGCTCAGTGTTATCGGGTTATCATGCTAGCGACACCATCGCTTTTTTAGGACGATATCACAATCAAATTACCGTATTGAGTGAAGGCGGTGAACGCGAAATGTTCAAGTACTTAATGCCCGGTCAAAATATGTTTTCTGCAACGCGTGCTTTTATCTCCAGCTTATTGCCAAAAAAAAATTTTGATATGACAACATCTCAAAATGGCAGCCCCCGCGCCATGGTTCCCATTGGTAGTTATGAACGGGTTATGCCTTTAGATATTCTTGCCACCCACTTACTGCGTGCACTTGTAATTAAAGATACAGAATCTGCACAGGCGCTTGGTTGTCTTGAATTAGATGAAGAGGATCTCGCATTGTGCACTTATGTTGACCCAGGTAAGTTTGACTTTGGTCCTATGTTACGTGAAAACTTACTGCACATCATGAAGGAAGGCTAATGCGCCCGTTGCGAAAATTTCTTGATCGCCTTGAGCCTTTATTTCAAAAAGATGGACGTTTTGAAAAATTGGGCGCGTTATATGAAGCTTTCGATACGTTTTTGTATTCGCCAAAAGATGTTACCCAGTATTCTCCGCATGTGCGCGATGCGATAGATCTTAAACGGGTCATGATGACGGTTTATTTTGCCGTTTTACCTTGTTTTATTTTTGCCATGTACAACGTGGGCCATGATGCAAATATCGTGATGTCGGCAAACGGTATCACTTCCGTAGCTGGTTGGCGGGGTATAATTTTAGATGGCATCGGAATTGGTTATGATCCCAATAATATATGGGCGTGCATGTGGCACGGTGCTTTGTATGTTATGCCGATTTACATTGTCACCTTTATTGTAGGAATGACTTGGGAAGTCGTGTTTGCCACTGTTCGCAATCACGAAATCAATGAAGGTTTTTTTGTTACCTCCATTTTATTCACGCTGACTCTGCCAGCCACTATACCTTTGTGGCAAGTCGCATTAGGTATTACATTCGGTGTGATAATCGGTAAAGAGATATTCGGTGGTGTAGGTAAAAACTTTCTTAATCCGGCATTAGTCGGTCGTGCATTTTTGTTCTTTGCCTACCCTGCACAAATGTCGGGAGATTCTGTCTGGGTTCCGGTTGATGCAGTGAGTGGCGCAACTCCTTTAGCTTTATGGAACAGCGGTGGCGTTGAAGCAGTATACGCTGCTGGTGTAACGTGGGAACACGCATTTTTAGGTATTATACAAGGATCAATGGGTGAGACATCGACCTTAGCCTGCTTGATCGGTGCAGCAATATTGATTTATACGCGTATTGCTTCCTGGCGAATTATGGCGGGAGTTCTGATCGGTATGATCGGGATTACGTTATTTTTTAATTGGCTCGGTAGTGAAACCAATCCAATGTTTTCCATGCCATGGTACTGGCATTTAGTGTTAGGTGGCTATGCCTTTGGGCTGATATTTATGGCGACCGACCCGGTATCTGCATCCATGACTGAAACAGGGAAATGGGTGTTTGGCATATTGATCGGTGTGATGATGAGTCTTATCAGAGTGCTAAACCCTGCCTATCCGGAAGGCATGATGCTCGCTATCTTATTTGCAAATGTCTTTGCACCGCTTATCGATTGGTTCGTTATTCAGGCCAATATCCGTAGGAGAAAGCGTCGTAGTGACTGAATCAAAATCAATTAAGAAAGGGCTGCTGGCGCTGCCTAATGACGACAAACGGAAAATAATATTTGTCGCTACTGTTTTGTGTTTGGTCTGTTCGGTTTTAGTATCTACCTCAGCGATATTGCTGCGTCCACTGCAAGAAAGTAATGCTCAAATGGCAAGTATGAGTGAAATTCTCAAAGTTGGAGGCTTACAGTTACCGGATAAAAAGGATGTGGAGCGTTATTTTTCTCAACATGTGACAACTAAAATTGTTGACCTTGACAGTGGTGAATACCGTGAAGAGTTTAATGTCGATACTTTTGATGAACGAAAAGCCGCGCGTGATCAAGGCACAAGTATAGCGTTACAAACAACGCAGGATATTGCGAGAATCAAACGACGCGTAAACTACGCCCGAATTTATCTCATTCCAGATCAACAAGGCAACATCGAAAAAATTATATTACCGATTCATGGCTATGGATTATGGTCAACTATATATGGTTTTCTCGCGCTCCATGCTGATGGAAAAACTATTGCCGGGCTTACGTTTTATGAACAAGCAGAAACCGCGGGCCTAGGTGCGGAAGTGATAAACCCTAAATGGTTGGCGCAATTTATAGGGAAGCAAACGGTGGATGAGCAAGGCATACCGAAAATTCGTATTGTTAAAGGCTCGGTAAATCCAGATTATGCAGAGGCAAAGTATTTAGTTGATGGAATCTCTGGTGCATCGTTAACAAGCAACGGTGTAACTAACTTAATGCAATTCTGGTTAGGAGAGTTGGGTTTTGGCCCTTATTTAGCAAACTTACGCGAGCGTGGCCGATGAAAACTGATACTCAAATGAACGACGTAAAAACGAATAAGGTTAGTGCAACGTTACTCGATCCTTTAATCGATAATAATCCTATCACTTTTCAAATATTAGGAATATGTTCGGCACTGGCTGTCACCACAAAAGTGGGGCCGGCACTTATTATGGGTTTGGCAGTAACTTTTGTGCTTTGTATCTCTAGTGTGTTAATCAGCCTTATCCGTAACCATATTCCAAACAGCATTCGCATTATTGTGCAGATGACGATTATTGCTTCCCTAGTTATCATTGTTGATCAATTTCTAAAAGCATTTGCATTCGAGTTGAGTAAAGAGTTGACAGTATTCGTTGGCTTAATAATCACTAATTGCATTGTTATGGGGCGAGCGGAATCTTTTGCAATGCATAATCCACCAGTAGCGAGTTTTTTAGACGCCGCTGGTCATGCCATGGGATACAGTTTAATTTTAATCATTGTAGCCGTATTACGTGAACTATTTGGCTCGGGTACTTTATTGGATTACACCATTTTGCCATTGGTTAAAGACGGCGGCTGGTATGAGCCTAACGGTTTAATGTTATTAGCGCCCGGTGCATTTTTTATTATCGGTTTATTGATATGGGCAATCCGAACGTGGAAGCCGGATCAAGTAGAAAAAGTGGATTACGAAATCCCCAAACAGAACCGTTCTGAGTTTATGTGATGGAAGCCTATCTCTCCCTTTTTGTACGCGCCATATTTGTCGAGAATCTTGCCTTGTCATTTTTCTTGGGTATGTGTACTTTTCTCGCTGTATCTAAAAAAATTGAAACAGCACTTGGCTTAGGCGCAGCTGTGATAGTGGTGCAAGTCATCACCGTACCAGTTAATAATTTAATATCGACTTATCTATTAAACGAAGGAGCGTTAGCTTGGGCAGGATTGCCAGATGTGAACTTAGTCTTTTTACAGTTGATTATTTTTATCGGTGTGATTGCCGCAATGGTACAAATTTTGGAAATGGTTCTGGATAGGTATGCCTCTAAATTATATAACAGCTTAGGTATTTTCCTTCCGTTGATAACGGTAAATTGCGCTATCCTCGGTGGTTCGTTGTTGATGTTTAATCGATCCTATAATTTACCCGAAAGTGTCGTGTATGGCCTTGGTTCTGGCTTGGGTTGGGCGTTGGCAATTGTTGGTTTGGCGGCCGTTCGTGAAAAATTGAAATATAGCGATGTACCCAAAGGGCTACAAGGCTTGGGGATTACATTTATTATTGCTGGGCTAATGTCTTTAACATTCATGTCGTTTTCTGGAATACAGTTATAACATGGCGTATCACTCAATGATTTTAATTTGTTGTAAAAACTGGTTGGTGGTTTGATGCTTGAGATCACGCTTGGTGTAAGCCTTTTTACCGTCTCTATTTTATTATTAGTGGGCCTCATCTTAGTTGTTAGATCTAAACTGGTTGCCAGTGGCAATATTGATGTGTTGATCAATGAAGAAAAAACTATCCATGTTCCCGTGGGACAAAAATTACTTAACGCTTTATCTCAAGCCAACCTGTTTTTGGCATCTGCTTGTGGTGGTAAGGGAACCTGTGGTCAATGCAGAGTCCGTATAACAGAGGGTGGAGGAGAAATTCTAGCAACAGAAACAAATCATATCAACAAGCGGGAATCAAAACAGGGTGACCGTTTGGCATGTCAAGTCGCATTAAAACAGAACATGAAAATCGAAATTCCTGCAGATGTGTTTGGCATTAAAAAGTGGACTTGTTCAGTGCGTAGCAATCGGAATATATCGACATTCATAAAAGAGTTGACCCTGGTTCTTCCTGAAGGGCAGAAGATAGATTTTCGCGCAGGTGGTTATATTCAAATAGAATGTCCACCACATCACCTATATTATAAAGATATAGAAGTGAGTGAGGAGTATCGATCCGACTGGGATACATTTGATTTGTGGCGATATGAGTCAACCACTAAAATACCGGTGACAAGAGCCTATTCGATGGCTAACTATCCGGCGGAAAATGACATTGTTATGTTGAATGTGCGTATAGCGACACCGCCAGCTAGCCAACCTGACGTACCACCTGGGATTATGTCTTCTTATCTTCATAGTCTTCGTCCTGGCGATACTGTAACTATTTCCGGACCTTATGGAGAATTTTTTGCCAAAGATACCGATGCTGAAATGATATTTATCGGCGGTGGTGCTGGCATGGCACCCATGCGTTCACATATATTAGATCAGTTGAAACGTTCGCACAGTAAACGAAAAATCAGTTTTTGGTATGGTGCGCGGAACGTGCGAGAAATCATTTATAAAAACGAATTTGACCAACTGCAAAAAGAACATGACAATTTTGAATGGCACGTTGTACTTTCTGAGCCGCGGCCCACTGACGATTGGAGTGGCTACACTGGTTATGTTCATACCATACTTTTAAGTGAATATTTAAAAGAACATCCTGCACCGGAGGATTGTGAATATTATTTGTGTGGCCCGCCCATGTTAACTGCTTCTGTTGTGAAGATGCTCGATGATCAGGGTGTCGACCCAGAAGATATTTTATTTGATGACTTTGGACCATGATAGAAATTATAGTGAGCTTTTTCGTATTCCTCATCGTTGTGTTAGGTATGAGCATCGGTGTTTGTTACGGCCGCCAGGCTTTTCAGGGCAGCTGTGGTGGTTTAAATAAAATATCCGGCATTGAATCCGACTGCAACGGACAGTGCGGAAAACCTTGTTCTAGAAAAAAATTGTCAGATAACGCACAAGCCAATGAGTACAAAAAGATAGTAGAGGGAGATGAGTGATGGACACCATGCTAGTAAAAGATCATATGACGCGAACACTTGTAACCCTAAGACCAGATATGGATATCATGGAAGCTGTCACTATATTGTGTGAGAAGAAAATGCCCGGTGCGCCAGTCGTCGACCAGCTCGGAAATTTTGTTGGCATCCTGGTGGAAAAAGATTGTCTTAACGCAGCATTGAATGCCGCTTATTTCGAAGAGCAAGGTGGTCGAGTAGATTCATTTATGCATCGCAATGTAGAAGTTGTTGAAGCCGAAGATAGCATCACCGATGTCGCAAGACGACTTATCGATACAGGTTACCGTGGAATGCCTGTTATCAATAATAATAATTTAGTGGGTATGATAAACCGTTCTGATATATTGAAAGTTTTAGTTTCTATTAGGGGTCTGACCCCTTAACCTTTTAATTAATTTTTTTTCAACGAGAATAAATACTCATTTTAGAAGCGAAGCGAATCTAATTATAATACTATTAAATAGTCTTGACCCCTAATCCCTAATCTCATAGCCAAGCGAATCAAGTGGCTGCGCTATAAATCGTGGATCAACAGACTTTTCTAGATCTAAGGAAGTATCTCCACCGACCATGGAACAGGTTCTCCATAGGGGTAATCTAATATGACTCGGCCAGCACCACCAAATACCAGGGGTGATTTACAACGAATATGCCCATCTTCACATTGGTATCTATTGTGAAGGTAATACTCCTTAATAGGACCCGACTGATCAACACCAGGCACCAACGTAAATTCAAATGGAATTAATTCTTCGGTGTCGATGATGTCGATCGCACCACTTTTGTTAAACGCTAGTTGATGGCCGCATCTTTCATGTCCAGGGCAACCCCAAGTATTCGTAATATAGAATTGATTGGTCGTATTGGGCACAAGTGTTAGCTCCCAGGGAACAAGGTCGACAGTGTTGGTTTTGTTTGCCAAAAATGATTCGCTACCAAACCAGGACATATGCCAGTCACATAATGTAGAACCCGCATTGCAATCTTTTCGGTTTCTAACATAAATGGATCTACCGTCTAATGCCGTGAGGTCTGGTTTCTCTGTATATGTTTGTGGCACGTATACCAAGCCTTGACTGGTTCTGCCGGTATCATCGGTGATGGTGTAGTTAAACTTATCTTTAAATGTCAGGTTCCACTTTTTCCCGAGATAAGACTCAATGTGCCCTCTCTCTTCTGCGGTAAGCCTTCTGTTAAAAATAAGCAATTCACCCACAGCCATGGTTGTATGATACGCGCCCGCATAGTTGTCCCATGCATACAAATCGACACCTAAGGCTATGCCGGTTTCTGTGGCTTCTGGGGTATATTGAGTCGTTGTTACATACAGTTTGTTTACCCATTCAAAATATTCCTCTGTGTCGGCTATAACGCTTTTGATGTTTTTTCCTGGCGAAACATAATAACCACGCTTGTTATAACCATTGGTTTTTTGCACCCACAAAGAAGGACGGCCATCTGAATAGTTGACGACAGCAATAGTTGTAATTTCTGGAACAGTTTGCGCACTTACGTCGATACCGCGTATTTCCATCAAATCGTCTTCGAGGTAAATGACCGGCAAATATCCCATTGTTTGACTACCCGCAAGATGAACCTCAGGATTACTTGCGGCAGCAAAAACTTCAGCATCATTGTTATGAGAACTTTTATCCAGCCATTTTTTTAATTGCGCTTGGTGAACGATGTCGTTACCCGTTTTGTCATCCACATCAATCAGCGTATCTTTATCACTGGCATCCAACCACAATAATAAGTCAGTGGAACTACAAAGATCGCCACAGCTATCGGGTGCAGAACCACTGGCTTGAGGTATGTAATGTAGTTTATCTCTGGGTGAGCCCTCTGTTGCAGCAACAAAAGAGATATTCCCGCCAAGCTCACTAGTTGTGTCAAAACTTTTAATGGCTATTTGGTCTCCATTGGCGTCATGATCATTATCTAATACATCGACAGTGACCGATCCGTCAGATTCAATATCTAAATATCTATCTAATCTGGCGACAGGTGGAATTTCATGTTCTGTATAATCTGATGCTGGTGATGATGCTTTGAAATTTTCTATTCCTTTTTTCTCGAAGCACCATTCAAAACTTAAAATTTCATCACCTGAAAATTTCGACTTTGCATTGCCCGACATAATTGTACCTCCCTCTGGCGAGTCGCCAGGGAAATGACCGGAACCTAATGCGTGTCCATATTCGTGACGCATAACACCATACCAAATACCATCAGCACTTGTTCCTGACAACCCTTGAGAACTAAATTGTGTGTCTGAGTCAGATAAGTCACCACCAATCTGGCATGCAGGGGATAGGCCGCCACCATAATAATCTGCCGTAGTCACATAGTTGGATACATTGTCCATTGAAAAAGTATCTAACTGATCGCGCGCAGTTGTGTAATCGGCGGTTTCATCCTTTCGTATCAGAATTTGAGTGACCTGAGATTCCAACATCAAATCACGCAACATAACACTATTCAATTGAGTTACGGTTGTTTCAGCTTTGCGAATAATGGTGTCTGCGTCACTGCTGTAGTTATCCGTATAACCTTTTGTGAGCACAAAATCTAAATGCGCATTGTATTTTGTGCTGTCTCGTGTGAACCCACCTTTTTGAGGTGTTATATAAGTTGCACCAGTATAGGTTGTCGCTGTGAATGGAATTGGATCAGTTTTTAATACCGTGTAAACATTGATTGCCGCGCTCGGGTCTGTCTCTTCATCAGGTATAAACTGCCAATCACCTGAGCCATCTCCATTGGAAACCACATAGCGCAATGACCCATTGGGTAAGATAGTCGCAGCAACGATAGAGGCAGACTCCTCTTCAACTGAACCTATGTATTGTGGTGTTACAGAAGTCACCTCATGCGGCGCAAAGGAGGAGTCCGCCTCTACTACGGTGACTTTTAAATTAGAACTTGCGATATATTTCTTAAGATTGAATGTACGAGGAGTTCCATCTTTATCAACTTGTACACGAAACACGTCTGGCGGATCAACGTAGTTAAGCGTATTGCATTGATCATATTTAAACCCTTTTAAACAGGCGACTTGTACGTTTATAAAATCGCTTTTCACTGCGCCGAGGTTATCAGCAACTGACAACTTGAATACGAGAGTATCGTTTGCAGAAGGTGCCGTAAAGGTAGCACTCGCAGAAGTAGCGTTGCTGAGAGTTACTGGTGTGCCAGCGGTTTGTTCCCATGCATATGAGGCAACACTGCCATCTTCATCACTGGCAACACCAGATAAGCTGACCTCTACTTGCTCTAATACAGATTGATCTTCCCCGGCGTTTACAGTGGGGGCAATATTGGGGCTTACGATGATATTGATAGTATCAGAAGTGGATGTGCCATAATCATCAGTCACAGTTAGCGTGAATACCAGCGTATCTTCAAAGGCTGGCGCAGAAAAAGTTGCGCTTGCTGTGTCGGCATTCGTCAGCGTCACAGCAGTACCATCGGTTTGTTGCCAAGAATATGATACAACGCTGCCGTCTTCATCACTGGCCACCCCAGACAATGTGACTTGCGATTGCTCCAACACCCATTGATCTTCTCCTGCACTTACCGAAGGAGGAAGGTTTGGTGTGACAAATACGCTAACGGAATCCGTGCTCGTTGCACCTAGGTTGTCTGTTACCGACAGTGTAAACACCAAAGTTTGCTCCACGGATGGGGCAGAAAAAGTGGAAGTTGCGGAGTTGGCATTAGTCAGAGTTACCTCCGTACCAGAGGATTGTTGCCATAAGTAAGAAGCAACACTTCCATCTTCATCATTTGCAGCAGCAGATAAAGTGACTTGAGATTCTGTCAGTACCCATTGATCTTCTCCGGCATTTACCAAGGGCGGGAGGTTTGCTTCTACAAACACGTTGACTGAATCTGAGTGCGCTGCGCCAGAATCATTGGTGGCAGTTACTTTAAAAACAAGCGTTTCTGTCACCGACGGCGCAGTGAACGTAGCGGTCGCAGAGCCAGCATCAGCGATCGTCACGGCTGTGCCAGAGGACTGTTGCCAACTGTATGAAACGTTCGTGCTATCAGTATTGCTCGCTTGAGCAGACAAGGTAACTAACTGCTGTTCCTTAACATTAATATCGCTGCCCGCAGAAACCGTTAGCCCTTCTTCTGTTTCAATGCCAATAGTTTGATCTGCTACTTTGTCGCAACCTACTAATAATACGAGGATTATTAACAAAATTATGCGGGAGATAATCATGTTTTCCACATTTTCATTGAGTAGATCTTTTATCGACAAAACTAGGCTTAACTGAACTGATCTCAACAACATGCGGCATTTAAACCGTAGAATGTTTTCGCAGGATGCGGTAGAGTAGAGAGCAGGTAATCCTGCCCTCCCTCATCAAACCGTGTAAGTGGGTCAGCCATTAGTAGTTCCCTGTCAAGTAGGCGAACGAAATTATTTCATTGCTAACGCAACAAATGAATTATTTGTAACGTTTGTTGTTATAAACAAGTGTTGCACCCGTATTTTCATACTCGAGATGTCGAAACAAGTCCGCACCAGTCAGCCATCAGGATCTAGGTAAAACAATAAAACTGTTGTACCCCTGACTACATTTCGTAATTCCAGAAAATCGTAGGTACCCAAACGTGTCCATACCAATTCGATGAAATAAGCTTTCATCGATAACAGAACAGTGGTTACAACTCGTGCGTTGCACCAACCCCTTGTTGGCTCACGTTTGAGGCGACCTTGCGTAAAACAAAAACCTACGTTACAAAATTAGACGTCGCGATCACTTCCAATCAGACTCGATGGTTAAAGCCAACCCCTTAGTGGTTTCATGATCGCAACGAAACTTTAAAATGATTATTCCATTATGAAAATGCCTTGTTGACATCAAATTCAGTATTATCACGCATGATGTAATAACATGCCCGAGCCAATTTATGAGCGACTGCTTTAATGGCAATAACCTTTTTTGTTTTGGCACATTTGCGCTGGTAATAACTTTTAATGGAATTATCTATCGTTTAAAATCTAGCTGAGCGACGTTGCTTATCTGATTTCCTTGTGTTATTTGGTTTAGAAAGCTCATTACTAATTTCAGGAATAAAATAGTTATTCAGGTAGTCGTTGAATGCTATTTCGTTATACCAGTCCAAGAAAAACTCATATGAAGGCGTTTCGTATTCTCCCTCGGAGAGAGTATCATTTAACATTGTGTAAAATGTTTCCCATTCGTTGTTTTCTGGTTCGATGTTGTCAGGCGTTGTTAATACCACAATTATTTCTTCGCCTTGAACTGTTTGTTTCTCCCATGTACCAGCTCCAAGTAACTCAGCTGTTCCAGCATTGTAAAAGTTGAGGGTTCCTCCTTGAACAAACTCCAGTAGAAATCGGAATGTATCATCAGATTGATAGTCGTATGAGAATATACCTGTAGTATTTGAAAAATCAGTGTCTGAACTGTTCATTGCTGTTTCTACAATCAACTGGTCCAAACTTGCGATAGGAGAACCATCGGGTGTATTTATGTCGATTGTATACGGATAGATGTAATAACCGCTGTTGGCCCTCAATGTTTTTACTTTATGCATTTCTGCATCGCTACTAAAAACTGCGGTTTCCGGCAAAGATTGTGTTACGTCAGGACTTTGTGGGCGCCCCGAGAAATGTTCTGACATGTTTTCACCTGAAAGGTCAATTGCTGTAGATGTAAGGCGATACGATTCCAGGGCATTACTTAGAGTAATAGAGCCATCTGAGTTTTTAACGCGAGTTAAGTTATCTTCGCTATCTTGAACCCAACCATTTTCTGTCAATACGTAGCGGCAATCATTCTCAGTAGCGCAGCTATAGTCTTCATCATCCAATACAAAATCAACGCCATTGTGAAAATAATAATCACCGTTGAAAATGTTTGTAGTGCCATTAATATGATACATGGAGTATGCAAATTCAACATCATATTGGCCTATTTTTACTTCAAATTGAAATCCGCCGCCCTGTTCAAGTAGCGCATTCAAATCACCTTTTTCACCAGTTTTCGCGATTTCAACACTTGATTCAATTGTTGCAGTAACTTGTTCTTCAACAGCGGTGAGATACTCTTCTAGAGTTTGTCCTGGCTCGGGATCACTCAGTTCGATCTGTTGAACTTCATTAACAATATCTTCAACTTCTTCTACGGTGAAATCATCAAAGCTGGATACAGTATCGATAAAATTCTGGTAAGCAAGTGTTGATTGAACATCGATATCAACATCTATCGCGGTTGTCGGTGCAAATAGTACAGTTGGAGGCAGTGGGTTGCCGACTGTGATTGATATTGGTCCTGATAAATCAGCAACAATAACACAGTCTAATCGAGGGTTACCAGGTACTGAAATTTCATAGCTACCATCAGGGTTTGTCGATATGTTATCGCTGGTAATGTTGACTATCTCAACAACATTCCCGTCGGGGTCAACAATAGCAACTTCAAAATTGTCAGCAGTAAGGGTATCTCTTGCGCCGATTTTATTGCGAATACCTGTTTTTTGAAGAACTGGTTGATCAACAGTTACATTATAAGTGGTTGTTGTGTTTGTTGGTGTGTTGTCGTCATCGGAGTCTTTTTCGAGAATACAGCCTGAGATTAGAACAGATAAGGTTGAAGCTAAAAAAACGTTATGAATATTTTTATGTTTTATCTTCATCTTTGCCTCTTGGGTTTTTATGAGTTGTCATTAGTACATTGGTCAGGATTAACAACCCGGTAGCTGTTGATTTGAATTCTAGAGCAATGAATGAGCTTATTTATCAAAATAAGTAAGTATTTATAGTATTAGGATGCTGTTATAAATTCAAGTTTAGTAATTTGGTTAGAGGTATCGTTATGTTTTAGCAGAGTCATCTTGCTTACTAAGTACATGTTGTTCTTTCAGCGGCCTCGCTATTTATGCTTAAATAATAGGCAAGCCGCCGCTTGTTGCGACCACGCCCACCCAAAACCACGGATTTTTATACCAAGCCTTTTTTTTCGGTGGGCTTGAGATAGGGGTAGTTGAGTTATCTAACATTGTTGGGGCTGATGTTTCGATAGCTGATTCAGTTATGGTTTGCTGATGAATCTATAAGGGATCCCTTAACTGCAGAGAAATGAGATTACCGAGAGACGAACAGATATATTTTATGAACGTCCTCAGACTGGTTGCTCTCGAAAATTGCTCCTGCATCGCCTAAAGCGCCTACTTTTGGTGTTCTGCCTTCGCCCATCATGGGTTCGTATCCCCCTTCCATACAGTCGTCAATCAGAACGTATTTTTCGAAGAAAAGGATTATATTGGGGAGAACTATTTGATCAGGATCAAGTTTTAGCACGATTTAGTCGTTAATTTTAATGATTACTAGCGCGACTCGAATGACATAATGCGGATAATACTACTTTTTTCTCTACTACTTCCTTGCTTCTCTTTTGCTCAAGATATGAACTTGGAGCTAATTCTCGCCGCGCGTGAAGGAAAAATTCATCGCGTGAAATCTTCTCTGATGGCCGGTGCAGATGTGGATGGCACTAATAAAAAAGGTAAAACTGCCTTAATGGGAGCAGTTTCTTTCGGTAATACACGGATTGTTAAATATCTTCTCATAGAGGGAGCCGATGTTAATGCCCGTGATTCTAACGGTTATACTGCGCTGATGAACGCGGCGCTGATCGGCCATGAAGCCATTTTTAGAGAGTTATTTACGCAGGGCGCGGACATCAACGCAAAAGGTAAAGATGGAACGACGGCGTTAATTAACGCCGCATTTTCTGGGCAAACTGAAATCGTGAAGTTATTGCTTGCACGTGGTGCTGATCCTAATGTGGTGACACTGGATAAAACAACGGCGCTTCATAACGCTGCATACTTTGGTTATAACGAAATTGCCTCGATGCTGATTGGTCGGGGGGCGGACGTTAATGCAGCAGATAGTACTGGGTTGACTCCCCTAATGAGCGCATCATTTTATGGGCATGAGCAGATTGTCGAACTTCTTGTGGCAAAAGGTGTGGATCTTCAGGCTGAAACGCCAACAGGCATTACTGCATTGAAAAATGCGCAAGCAGCACTAAATGACGATATCGTTGATATATTGGAAAGTGCCATTGAAGAAGCAGAGGCAAAAGCCACCGAAGCAAAAGTGGCAGAAGGTCAGCAACAAGCTGCTGCTCCGCAATAATTATCACTATATAAAGTTTTTGAATATCCTGTATATTGGGATTAATTCTTTGCTAATCAGCTATTCAACGATATGAGTTTTTTATTAACTGTTGTCTTAATTGCGACAACTGTGATGTTTGTTAAAGTTTACAAACGGTGTGAGTCGGAAAATATTGCAGATTGGGGTAATAAGTGGTTAAACACTCTTGATGGGCTAAACCGTATTTTATGCAATAAATATCATCGACAGGAAAAAGTTTACTTTCCTCTTCCTGACTCTGGTTCAGCGGTTGTTGTTGCAAATCACATTTCAGGGCTTGATCCATTTTTACTGCTTGCTGCCAGCAAACGCCCTTTGCGATTTATGATCGCACGAGAAGAGTACGAACGTTTTGGTTTGACCTGGTTGTTTAAAGCAACAGGATGTATCCCTGTGGATCGTAAAAAAAATCCTATTGATGCTATGCATGAAGCCATCGCTGTTTTGGAAAAAGGAGAAATTGTGGCAATGTTTCCCCATGGCGGAATAAAGTGGCCGACTCATGAAGATAATATGATAAAAGGTGGCGCGATTCGCTTGGCGCAAAGAAAACGTTGTCAAATATATCCTGTTTTTATTCACGGAGTAGGAATAGGTGGGACAACCTTTTTTGCCTTATTTGGTAGAAGCCGGATCGAATTGGATTTTTATGAGCCAATATCATGTGAAGATACAGACTACAAAAGATGTATGACGGATCTCTCCCAAATTCTTAATGTTCGCAGAGAGTAACTTAGGAACGTGCATGAAACAACTTGCCCATCTGACATCTCATTTTCAGCCCGTCTTGGTATGTTCTTCAATCTCAAAAGCTCGAAATAGAACGACTATTCCTGCACTTTTGCTCATTCAGAACATGCCAATACAGACTAAATATGAGCGTTAGATGTCCAAGTTATTTCATACGCGTTCCTTACTGGACTACAGTTCCCATGGTGTCGAAATCTTTCGCAGCAAAATAGACATCGATTTGTAATCCGCCCATTTTTGAAGTTTCTAATTTAATTTCCAGGCGATGTAAATCTGCAATTCGAGTCACAATTGATAATCCTAAGCCGCTACCCGATTCTTTGGTTCCTAAACTCCGATAAAAACGGTTGAATACTTTGCTTCTTTCTTCTCGCGGAATGCCAGGTCCGCTGTCTGCAACGGTGAGTATAACTGCGTCATCTTTACGATTTATCATAACCTGAACTTCGCCGCCTACAGGTGTATAGCGAATAGCATTATCAATCAGGTTCCGCATTAACACTGCAATAGCATCACTATTGCCGGAAACAAATTTCCCGCGTGTTCCGCTTAAACTGATTTCGATATTTTTATCAATAGCAAGCATTGCTTCATTGCTAAGTACACTCTCAGCCGCAATAAACAAATCAAAACGCCGGATGTTGGTTAAACCTGTTTCGGGGTCGAGCCGAGCTAGTGTTAATAGTTGCTCAACCAAGCGAGTTGCACGATTTACACCCTGTACAACCTGGCGCAAAGCTTTTTGTTGTTCTTTGGGGTTTTCGCTGGCTTGCAATGCAATCTCAGCATGTGTTTTCAGTGCTGCTAATGGTGTTCGCAGTTCATGTGCGGCGTCTGAGGTAAATCGTCTTTCTGTATCGAATGCAGTTTTCATTTGAGTGAAAAGATGATTTATAGAAGAGGAAACAGGTCGTGCTTCAGCGGGTATTTTGTATTGTTCAATTGGTGAAAGGTCGTTAACTTTTCTTAAGCTCAGCTCATGAGCAATACGCTTAAAGGGTGCCATACTTTTATTAATACTTAACCAAATAAGAAAGGCCAGAAAAGGTAAGCTGACACCGATGGGGATCAGAATCTTTTTTACTAAAGAGTTGCCAAGCGCTTGCTGCATATTTGTTTGCATCGCTACTTGAACAGTGATCAGCTCATTTTCAACAGATGCAGAATAAACACGCCAGCTGTCACCGCTGAAAACAACATTTTCGAAACCTTGAGTTAAACTGCTCATTTGGTATGGCGGGGCATTTTCTGAGCGTAAAGTTAATGTGTCTTCATGTAGCCAGACTTGAAACGCAAGTTTGCTTTCATATGGAGAATCTGATTGCCACAAAGATTCTTGAGCAATGTCTGTGATGCGTTTATTTTCTTCACTTAACAGTCGTTGTTCTAACAATTCATGAGTGCTAATCGTTAAAAGAAATTTCGCAGATTGTTCCAACTGAGTATCAAGTAGAGTCCCAATCTCTTCGCTGGTATCAAGATAGCTCAAGATAGCAGCAATCATCCATACAAGGACTATCGCTGGTAATAATATAGAAAGAAGTTGGCGCCGTATAGAAGGTGTCATATAAGTAAGTTACGCGAAGCATTTTTATTATTCTATCTTAACCCGGATATTTCATGAAACATCTGGGTTAAACATAATTGGTTAATTATTTTTTATCGATAATATAGCCTACACCGCGAATGGTGCGAATTAACTCCGCCCCCAGTTTTTTTCGTAAATGGTGAATATGTACCTCAACGGTATTGCTTTCCACTTCGTCATTCCAGGCATAAAGACCTTCTTCCAACCGACTGCGCGACATAACCTTGCCATGATTTTCTAATAATAATTGAAGTATCGTAAATTCTCTTGGGGAGATATCAATTATCTTTTCTGACAGTGTTACAGAATGAGAAGCAGGATCAACAATTAATTCGCCATGGGTGATCACTGGTGTTGAGCGCCCACCCCTTCTTCGCAGCAATGCTCTCAAGCGAGCGGTTAATTCTTCTAGATCAAAAGGTTTGGTTAGATAATCATCAGCGCCACTATCCAGGCCTTTCACGCGTTCTTCAACACCATCCATCGCAGTCAATATTATTACGGGTGTGTCGTTGCCTTGAGCTCTCATCTTCTTTAACACTTCAAGCCCTGGTACTTTTGGCAGGCCAAGATCGAGAATCACAGCTTCATAGTCATTGGTAAGCATGGCTGTTTGTGCAGCGTCACCATCTTCTACCCAATCTGCGGCATAGCCATTTTGCGAGAGTCCGGCTCTAATTCCGTCACCTAATAAGGTGTCATCTTCGACGATTAAAATACGCATAGTTTTGACCTTAATTTATCGGGTTATATCCTTAACAAACTATTTTAAAACAATCCTGGCAATCATGTCTGTTAATATTTACGTAAATCATTGATATTTATTTCCAATCGCTGATTTGTTGAGCGAGTAGACTATACTGAACTTACACTTATACAAATATGCGGCAATTCAGCAGTGTGCAGACATGCAAGAAATATTAACCAGCTTTTACCAGAAAACTCATATGGCTTAGCGGCAATTACCTGAGGAACTTAATCAATTTTGTTTTTTGAAACTTGGAAAAAAAACAGTTGTTAATATTTGTTTTTTTATGTTGGTATTTTTTCTTTGTTGAAAATCATTTCCCTGAACCCAATATAAATACTTATAACGAATTGAGGATTGATGAAAATGCGAATGGATAAATTAACCAGTAAATTTCAGATGGCACTGTCAGATGCACAAAGTCTTGCAATCGGTCGTGATCATCAGTTTATCGAGCCTTTGCATGTAATGGCTGCACTGCTTGATCAGGATGGTGGCAGTATTCCACATTTATTGGCAAAAGCTGATGTTAACAGTGTCGGTGTTCGTTCTCAAATAGGGGAGGCGCTGGAACGTTTGCCAAGTGTTTCTGGTGCTGAAGGTGATGTACATATTTCAAATGATTTAGGTCGTTTGTTTAATATCACCGATAAACTTGCACAAAAAAGAAAAGATGCATTTATTCCCAGTGAGCTGTTTGTGCTCGCAGCCCTTGAGGATAAAGGAAAACTGGGTGAAATACTCAGAAATAATGGCGCAGCGAAAGGCAGTATAGAAACTGCAATAGATGAATTACGTGGCGGGCAAAAAGTGGAAAGTGCAGAAGCAGAAGATCAACGTCAGGCATTACAAAAATATACTGTAGATTTAACGGAACGAGCAGAGCAAGGCAAGCTTGATCCGGTAATTGGTCGTGATGATGAAATTCGTCGTACCATTCAGGTTTTGCAACGCCGTACTAAAAACAATCCCGTTCTAATCGGTGAGCCAGGTGTGGGTAAAACTGCGATTGTGGAAGGCTTAGCGCAACGAATTATCAATGGTGAAGTGCCAGAAGGTATTAAAGGTAAAAAGTTATTATCTCTCGATCTTGCAGCACTCATTGCAGGAGCAAAATTTCGTGGTGAATTTGAAGAGCGTTTAAAAGCAGTGCTCAACGATTTGGCCAAGCAGGAAGGACAGGTGATTCTTTTTATTGACGAGTTGCACACTATGGTCGGTGCAGGCGCAGGTGAAGGTGCTATGGACGCTGGCAATATGCTCAAGCCAGCTCTAGCTCGTGGTGAGTTGCATTGTGTGGGTGCGACTACACTGGATGAATATCGTAAATATATTGAAAAAGATGCTGCACTCGAACGTCGTTTTCAAAAAGTGTTGGTGGATGAACCAACAGTGGAAGATACCATTGCTATTTTGCGTGGCTTGAAAGAGAAGTATGAAGTACATCATGGTGTGGATATTACTGATCCTGCTATTGTCGCTGCAGCAGTGCTTTCGACACGTTATATCACTGATCGCCAACTGCCAGATAAAGCCATCGATCTGATCGACGAAGCAGCAAGTTTAATTCGCATGGAAATCGATTCTAAGCCCGAAGATATGGATCGTCTTGATCGTCGTTTGATTCAATTAAAAATTGAAAAAGAGGCGATGAAAAAAGAGACTGATGAAGCATCTAAAAAACGACTTACCAATTTAAATGAAGAAATTGAAAAGTTGGAACGGGAATATTCTGATCTTGAAGAGGTATGGAAAGCAGAGAAAGCTGCACTGCAAGGTTCACAAGGGGTAAAAGAAGAACTTGATCGAGTGCGGCAGGAATTGGAAACCGCGCGACGAGCAGGTAATTTGGCACGTATGTCTGAACTTCAATACGGAAAAATTCCTGAACTGGAAAAACAACTGGCACAAGCGGATCAGGTAGAAGCACCAGAAACAAAACTGTTACGTAATAAAGTGACTGATGAGGAAATTGCAGAAATCGTTTCCAAATGGACAGGTATCCCGGTTTCAAAAATGCTGGAAGGCGAAAAAGATAAACTGCTTCGCATGGAAGATGCCTTGGCGAAACGTGTTGTTGGACAAAACGAAGCGGTAATCGCTGTATCAAATGCAATACGTCGTTCACGTGCAGGATTGTCTGATCCTAATCGACCAAACGGATCGTTTCTATTTCTTGGCCCAACAGGTGTTGGTAAAACAGAATTAACCAAAGCGCTGGCAACTTTTCTGTTTGATACAGAAGAATCTATGGTGCGTATTGATATGTCTGAGTTCATGGAAAAACATTCCGTCGCACGATTAATTGGTGCACCGCCAGGGTATGTCGGTTATGAAGAAGGTGGGTATCTAACGGAGGCAGTCCGACGTAAACCCTATTCAGTGATTCTGCTGGATGAAGTTGAGAAGGCGCATCCCGATGTGTTCAATGTTCTTTTACAAGTGTTGGATGATGGTCGCTTAACTGATGGACAGGGACGAACGGTTGATTTTAGAAATACCGTCATTGTCATGACATCCAATCTTGGCTCACATGTGATTCAGGAATTAGCGGGTGAGAGTAAATACGCTGAAATGAAGAATGCAGTCATGGAAATTGTCGGTAGCCATTTCCGCCCTGAATTTATCAATCGTATTGACGATGTTGTGGTGTTCCATCCATTGGGGCAGTCACAAATAAAAGCGATTACCCAAATTCAAATGCAGTATTTAACAAAACGATTGGCGGATAGAGATTTAGCTTTTAAAGTTTCTGACGAAGCCTTGAGCTTGTTAGGTGAGGCGGGATATGATCCGGTTTATGGTGCGAGGCCGCTAAAGCGAGCCATTCAAACTTCGATTGAGAATCCTTTAGCGCAGCAAATATTATCAGGGAAATTTGTTCCCGGCGATACGATATTGGTTGAACGGCAAGGTGATGAGCTGGAGTTCAGCAAACAGGCCTAAGTCCGACAGGCTCCTTGCTGCATATTTTAAAGATTAACTAAAAAGCCCGATTGACAAGTCAGGCTTTTTTTTTATTCAATAGCAGTATAAATCAACATAGGAAAATAGAATGTCTAATAATAACCAACCTGATTGGCATGCCATCGCAGAAAAATTTGATCTTTGGCTTCCACAAATAAAACCAGTGGGTGATGAGCTTATCAAGCGATTGAACGCTCAAGCTGGTGATGCTATTTTGGACATTGCCTCCGGCACTGGAGAGCCAGCGTTAACACTGGCGCGAGAAATGGGAAATGGAGTAAAAATCATAGGCGTTGATGCTGCCCAAGGAATGATCGATGTTGCCCAGGCAAAAGTTGAAACTGAAGGTTTAACAAATATCAGTTTTCAATCAATGCCTGCTGAAAAGTTATCATTTGATGATAGCCAGTTTGATAAAGCGCTTTGCCGTTTTGGTGTCATGTTATTTGAAAACCCTCAACAAGGTGTAAATGAAATTTATCGAGTGTTAAAGCCAGGTGGTGATTTCGCATTAGCTGTTTGGGGCGAAGCTGAGACAATGCCGGTCATGTATTGGTCATATGAAGTTTTCAAAGATAAAGTCCCCAAAGAAGCCCATCCTCCATTGGAAAAAATAACATCCATGGGAGCACCCGGCGCAATTGATACAATTTTGGCCAATGCAGGATTTTCAGATATCCAAGTAGAGCGGCATACTTTCCACTATCAATTCGATACATTTGATGATTATTGGGATATTGTCGAAGCATCTGATATTATGAAGATGCAATTTGATGCGCTTAAAGAATCGGATAGAGCGGTTGTAAGAAATGAAGTGGCAGGTTTTGCAAAAGAGTATGTTGGCGAATGTGGGCTGCGAGTACCACATGATTTTTTGTTGGCATATGGGAAAAAATAGTGAAGCAGCTTGCATGTGTCATTTTTACGCGAACATATAATATACTATATATTAATGATAACATTAACATTTGAATAAATGGGCGGTTAAATCTCGATCGTCTTGTGGGCTGCAATTAAAAATACACTTTTGGGAGTTGTAGATGAAAAAAATAATAAGTTTAGTCGCTTTTGCTGCGTTAATGGCCGGAATGAGCGTGTCCGCTGAAGAGACTTCGACGGGAAAAAGTTATTCACTTGATATTACTGTTCCAGACAATGATGGTGCGACAGTTGGTGGAAGACTATTTTTAGATTCTGAACTGGCGGTGGAAGCGAGTGGAACATTTCAAATTAGTGACGAAGACAAAGATGCCGGAGTAGCAGATGGAACCCGGCTTTTTGTCGCTGCGGGAATTATGAAGTATCTTTCAAAGGGTAGAGTGTCTCCATATATGCATGCAGGTGCTGGCATAGAAATTTTATCAGGTGATAGGTATGATAATCAAGACAGTAATTTGCGTGGATACGCTGGTGTAGGAGCGGAGTTTATGATTACAGATGAGCTCTCACTCAGAGCAAGCGCTGATGCTATGTTAAAAACTTCTCCTTTTACAATTGCCACATTTACAAACGATCTTACGCTTTCCTTCTTGTTCTAACACTTCGTGAATATGTGAGTTTGTCAACTAATTTGGGGCGCCAGCTGCCCCAAGTTAGTTGAATAAAGTCATTATTTCTGCTCCCCACTCGAAACTTTCAACAACACCTTATCCATCCACGCATAACTCAAAATTCGCTTTAATGTTCCAAATAAATAAGTAGGAAACGTTACATAATAACGATTATTAGGCTTATCACTTTCCAGTGCATGAATCACTTTTTTAAGCACCGCTTCGGGTGGTAAAGTAAATGGCGCAGCGGGACCTTCTTTGGTTAGTCTTCGCTCCATTGCATTATAAATTTCTCGGTGGGCACTGTTTTCTTTGTCAATATTGCGTTGATAAGAGGCAAAAGCATTTTTGCGAAATTTGCTGGTAATTGGTCCCGGTTCAATTAGGCTCACATGAATGTTGGTGTTATCAAGTTCGAGGCGCATGGTGTCTGTCAAACCTACCAATGCATGTTTTGTTGCATTGTACGAGCCGCGGTAAGGTAAGCTAATAAAACCGAGCACGGAACTATTTTGAATGATCCGACCGTAACCTTGTTTGCGCATTGTTGGCAAAACTAATGTTGTGAGTTCGTGGGTACCAAACAAATTGGTTTCAAAATTGGCTTGAAGTGTCTCTCGTGTCAAATCCTCAACCGCACCAGCCTGGCCATAGGCACCGTTATTAAAGAGTGCGTATAATTCACCTTCGGTTTTTTCGAACACACATTTAACCGCTGTTTTTATGCTTTGTGAATCGTCAAGGTCGAGTTGTAATGCATCTTCAAATCCTGCTTCTAGCAACATTTCTACATCGTGTAGTTTTCGAGCAGAAGCAAAAACACGGTAACCCCTCTCTTTTAAACCTCTTGCGACACATAGACCAATGCCGGTTGAGCAACCGGTTATTAAAATAGTTTTTTTCATTATTTATTTAATTTTCAAAAATGCTTCGGCAATGATTTTATGTAGTTCAATACTATTTGTTTCGTCGGTAATTGTATCCGAACTCCAGACGCAAGTAATACCATTATCTTGAAGAAAAGCTTTGGCATCTTCCATAAACAGGGCGTGAGTGACTAATGCACTGATAGAGGCAGCACCTTTGGATGTTAAAATTTTTGCTGCAATACCCATGGTGCGACCGGTACTCGCCATATCATCTACGATGACGACATTTTTACCCTCAAAATCTTTCTCAGGAAATGTAATTTCAACACTGCGATCACCTTTTCTAATTTTATTGGCGATAGCGAAATCACAATCTAAAGCATGCGCAATTTCTGATACCCATTGTTCAGATTCCGAGTCAGGCCCGAGGATGAGCATGTTATCAAAACGGTTTTTCAGGAATTCTACGATTGGATCGGTAGCCAATAAATTAATCGCATGTGTCGCGGGGATCGCCTCTTTTAATTCTGATATGCGATGGAGATGTGTATCAACCGTAATGACATCGTCAAATAAGTCTGCCAGATATTGACCGATAATTTTTTGGCTTATAATTTCTCCGAGTTTGTTTTCTCTATCCTGGCGCATATAACACAGGTATGGGGCAATGAGGGTAATGCGTTTAACGCCATGCTGACGCAAGGCTTTGCTGACGAGAAGTAATTCTGTGAGCTTGCCATTAGGTTGGTTTAAACTACGGAATACGATGACATGTTCTGCCAGTTCAGTGGGCAGTGTAATTAAACTTTCTTCGTCAGGAAATACATGCAGATTAATAGGAATATGTGGTATGGAAAGTTGTTGTGCGAGTTTTGCCGCTTGAAGTGATGATTCAGAGAATGAGAGCAGTAGAAGATTGGTCATAATATTCTCCTTTAAAATGCAACAAATGATATTGGTATATCATCAGCAGATCCGATGCGAAAGCCGTTATTGGATGCACATAAATTTTGAGCGAATTGAAAGTCTGCATTAAATTCGGCATGCACACGATAAAGGGCTTCCCCTTTCACAACCTTGTCGCCAAGTTTTTTGTAGAGATCAACACCTGCACGTTTATCCATTGGAGCACCTGCAATTCTTGCAATGTGTGCCATCTGAAAATTATCGATATCGATTATTGTGCCATCGCTCTTTGCGTTTACATCGAAGTAAAGTTTCCCAGGTGTAAAAGATGCTTTTTTCCTGATGCCTTGGGCGTTAATAATTGCGGTCATTTTTGCAATTGCACGACCTGAATCGAGAATGTCTCGGGCGATTGAATATCCCTGGCCGCCACGAACATCCGGATCAAACTCAATAATTCGGCCGGCTAATTGTAAAGATTTTTGTCTTAGATCTGTAGGAGCATCGGGATCATTTTCTAGCACTTGCATAACATCTCTTGCCTCAAGTGCCGGCCCAATCCCCCGTCCTATTGGTTGGCGGCCATCTGTGATAACAACCTCTAAATGTAGATTCAATCTATCTCCAACAAATTCGAAAAGTTTCCTTAAAGATAATGCTTCGCGCATATGTCTCACTTTTGCTGTTGATCCAACGGGAATGTCGATAAGTAGATGACTCGATCCCGCAGCGAGTTTTTTAGATAGGATTGAGGCAATCATTTGTCCACGTGAGTCGATGCCCAGTGGGCGTTCAACGGAGATGAGCTTGTCATCAACGGGAGCAAGTTTTGCTGTTCCTCCCCAGGCTAAACACCCTCGTTCTTGACGAACAATTTCATTTAATAAAGTAGGTGACAGATTTACTTCGGCCAGCATTTCCATGGTGTCAGCTGTGCCGGAAGGTGAGGTAATTGCGCGACTTGACGTTTTAGGGATTAACATGCCGTGGGCTGCAACAATAGGTACTAGCAACATTGATGTTCGATTGCCTGGAATGCCGCCAATACAGTGTTTGTCGGCAACCAACGGTTCTTTCCAATCCAGTTTCTCACCCGTTTCAAGCATTGCTTTGGTCAGAAATAAGACTTCGTCACGATCCAAGCTCGATTGCCCCGACGCAACAAGAAATGCAGCCATTTCCATTTTCGAATAACGATTATCGACGATGTCTTTTGCAATGCTAAAATACTCATCGTAATTTAGCCGTTCACCATTAATTTTCTTACGAACCGCATCCATTGAAGCAGCCGGTTCTGCGTGATTAACTTGAACGAAACAGCCTTCTTTTTCATCAAGCTGTTTGAATGCTTGTTCTGAGAGCCCAAGCTCATTAGGTTTGATGATGCTTTCATCGTCAACAACATTGAGCACCGCAAGCACATGAAGGCCATTAGCGTGAATTTCTATTTTCGAGAGCGCTTGAAATCCCTCAGCCCTGTATATTGAGCATTCGCGATGAAGATAAGCAACATTCTCATGGTAGGTATCAATGCCAACCCGTTTTAATGTTAAGTTTTCCGTGCTCATTATTTATTCACCTTTTATATTTGAGCGTCTACTCATAAGAACATGATACAAGGTTATCTATCAACCTAAAAAAATCAGCTGATATGCTACTGAGCGTTTAAGATAAAAGCTATAGGAAAGTTCTTTTGGATATGGACCAATGGGAAATGAACTGTGTTGGATTGTTTGTTCATGAAGATATAAAAAGGAAGTTTCGATAAGTTTTTTTGTGACTATTGCAGTGTTTTTTAGATGTCGAAATTCAGTGAAGGAGGTTTTCTATTCTCGGAAAACCTCCTGAGCATTAATTTGAACGGTTGTTGATAAGCCTATCGATTCCATCATTAATGACTGATACATAGGTATGATATTTATCTTTTTCAGGTACTTGTTGTGTCAGTAACATAACAGCACTGTAAATAGCATCTATCACCAGATTTTTTGGTGTTTCAATACTGTTAACATTATCATCGTCAATACTACCTTCGCTCCAATATGCAGCAAGTGCTACCCACATCGCGGGTGTGCTCTGTGTAAATGTTTTTTTCGGCAGCACAAAAGATCGATTTTTAGATGTCGGGCTTTTTAGCCAATTTTCTGTTGAAGAGAGCAAGTAATTATCATTATCTGATAAGTCTATGCTATACAGGTTGACAGACTCTCTTGCCCAGCTTATTCCATCCTGGCATCCCAAAGAGTGAGCTAAAAAAGTTATCGCATCAGAAAAGCAATGATTATCTAGAAGGCAATTAACAAAATGTTCGTCTTTAAGATTTGCGGATAACAATGATTGTGCTGTAATGCTAAAAAAGAGTTGTTCATCTACGGATACTTCATTTTTTATCAATTCATTCAACATTGTTTATGCCTCTAGTGATTGCGTTTGATTTCTTCGTTCAGGCTATTGAAAGCGGGAGGAAGGGGGCCCTGAACGAGGATTGGAACGCTATTAATGTCTGTTATACACTTGCCTGTGAAATATAAAACTGTTTTCTCTGGACTTTGTTCGAAAGCTAAAGTCTGGACGTGTGTTGTGATTTTTGGATGCTTGCATTGTTCTTGAGTCTTCCTGGAATCAGGAGTGTCCCACACTCCTCGTAGCTCATTTATTTAGAATAACTGCAAATATTGATGGGAGTATGTGATCTTGGTCACACAAAAGTGAGTTATTTATTTGCATGTTGAAGGAACGAGTAAGAAGCCGACAAAAAAAGGGTTTATTGCATGCATTTTCACTAATTTCAAAGATCTGATTTTTTATTACTGAAGCTTAGGTACAATACTAGCTAATTGAAACTTGTCTGCCGTATAATTAACCAATCAATATTGTGAAGTAATTAGAATCAACCAATATGAAATATGCAATTATGTTTGCTGATGTGGTCGGAAGTACTCAGTTATATGAAAAACTGGGTGATCATGCTGCGCTAGATTGTATCAATCAATGTATTTCGCGGATGGCTGAGATTACTACTGGGTTCAACGGGATGGTAATCAATACGCTTGGTGATGAAATCATGTGTCGATTTGATACCGCTGATAATGCTGTTCACGCAGCCTGTCGTATTCACGAAGTGTTTAATATTGAGCCTATTGAAAATCATAATGTTATCCTCTCTTTGAGAATAGGAATACATTTTGGAGAAATTGTTCGTCAAGAAGATGATGTGTTTGGTGATGTTGTTAATGTCGCATCACGAGTTGCTAATATAGCTATTGCAAAACAAATTATTACTACTCAGGCTTTAATTGACGAACTCTCTGAAGACTTAGCATCAAAAACACGTGAATTTGATCGTATTGAAATTAAAGGGAAGCAAGAGGCGCTAAAATTATTTGAAGTCCTTTGGGAAAATCGAGATATCACCATGATACGTAGCGCGGTATCCAGCCTTCATTCCAATCAAAGTTTACATTTAACCTATAAAGACCAAAAAAAAATTCTTCACCATCGATCAACCACATTTGCGATAGGAAGAAACCCCGGAAACGATTTAATCGTGGAAGCAGAGCTGGTTTCCCGACTGCATGCTTATTGCGTTTATCGACGTGGAAAATTTATCCTTGTTGATCAAAGCACTAATGGAACTTTTGTGCAATCCAGTGATGCTCAGGAAATTTACATACGCAGAGAAGAGTTACCGTTAATTGGTAGTGGGATTATAGGTTTGGGTGAGTCAACAAAAGAAAATAATGGCCAACTCATTCAATTTACCTGTGTATAATACTTGTTCAATTCAATTGGATTTCGCTTGGTAATATAGAATTTCCTGACATTTCTTTGCCTGGCGCTATAATGATGACGAGATTACCCTTATCTAAAAAATTAAAATACTTGGGCGCGGAGGAGTTTTCGGATGATGGTATTTACACCGGAACAGAAACAGAAGCTGCTGGCAAAGAGTAGTTTGTTTCAAAACATAGATTATAAAGATTTAGAGAATATTGCTAAGTACTCTAAAGTAAAGTCTGCTAAAGCGAGAGAAGTCATATGCCGCCGCGGTGATACTGGTTCGCAAATGTTTATCATTGCCCGTGGCAGGGTTACTTTGCATACTGACTCTGACGAAGGAAAAGAGTTAGGATTTGGCTTTATGAGAGAAGGCGACATTTTTGGTGAAATAGCGCTATTTGATGGCGGAGAGAGAACTGCCACTGTCAAAGCGATTGAGCCAACAGAACTATTGATTATCGAAAAGCGAGATTTTTTAGCTTTTCTTGAAAAAACACCAAAGGTTGCTATTCAACTCTTGGCAGCAATGGCGCAACGGTTACGTCGCACTGACGAGCATTTTGAAGACATTTTCTTCCGAAACCTGCCGGGTCGATTAGCCAAGAAATTTTTAGGTTTGGCCGAAGTTTATGGTCAAGAGACAGAAATGGGGCTGCAGATTGATCTTAAACTGTCGCAAGGTGAAATTGGTAAATTTACCGGTGCGACGCGTGAAAGTGTCAACAAACAGATGCGTGCTTGGGAAGCTGAAGGATTAATCAACTGCAACAAAGGCTGGATTACTATTCTTGAACGTGAAAAATTAGAAGAATTAACGGAATGTGATTAATCATACAAACTAACCCGGATGTCTCATGGATTATTCGGGTTATTAACTCGCCAATTATCAAATTCCCTTTGCTCCTCTTTTGACGCTTTCCCCCACCAAAACTTTAATTGTGTAAGATGGTCGTTTTCAGAGGGGGTATTTAACTTATCTGCCTCTTCACTATCCTTATTCTCAAATAAAGAGGAAAATCCCAACGATAATCCTGGTCGTCTAAACGATTCCGCGATAGTCTGATTGCCATCGAATAACTTTAACTGTAGATCAGAAGCCAGGCGTTCTGCGTCTTGTAATGTTCTAGGTGGTTTAAAGTCGAGGGTGTAAACGACATTTTCCAGCGCTCGAAAATTTATAAAAACAATTTTGGACTTAACCACTTGCTCATCACCGTCAAAATCAGTAAAGATATCTTCATATCGAAAGCCAATAGTTTGTTCGCCTGTCGCAATGTGGTATTCGATTATGGGTTGATAAGAAGGTATAAAACGGCGTTTTTCTCCATCATAAAATACAACATCGATTTCTACCGGAAGTTTCAGGATGGCATAGGTGTCGAGGTTTTTCTGGTTTTTATCATAAAGCACGATAGGTTTGTTGAAAGAGCAGCCATTTAAAGTGATTGCTGTTAGTAACAAAATGAATTGATAAATGTGTTTATATTTTGGCATGGATGTGGAATTTTTCTACAAGGTTTGGGTTAAATCGTATACTCACTAATTATAGTTTGTTATGGTGATTGTATAAAAACTATTATTCTAGGACAGCCTCCTAGGATTATGAGTGCGACGGATATATTTTCGATAAGGTGGAGTATGCCATGACTTTTAGTGTGTATGGTGCTGGAATTCGAGATAATGTACCTTTTAAAGTTGCGTCTGACCAGGACGTGGTTGAAGAGCTCTATCCTACAAGTCGAATTAAAAAGGTTGGTCCGCGTGGAGAGGATGAGCAAGAAATAGAAAATCTCTATCGGCGAAAGTCTGCACAAAAAGCCTATCAAAGCACTCATCATCTTCAAAAAGAGCGTGGTCTCGCACTTCACGCACATCAAATTATGACTTCTCCAGTGGTTGCCCTAAGTTTGGATGCCACCATTACCCAAGCTTGGTCATTGTTTCGAGAGCGACGCTTTCGGCATGTGCCTGTGGTTACTGAGAACCGAAAAATATACGGGATTGTGTCTGATCGTGATCTTCTTCGATATGCAGCAGTATCGGGTAAAATTCCTCCTTTTGCGGATAACTCAGTAGAAGCAAAAACTTCGATTGAGAATTTAGTGAAAACGCGAGTCATCACATCGTCTGTAGATACTGAAATCAGAGAAATCGCGAGAATGTTATTTGAGCAGCGAGTGGGTGCTATGCCGGTTGTTACGGAAACCGGGCTTTTGAATGGAATTATTACCCGTAGTGACATATTGCGCACGTTGGTTAATCACGCTCCATTAGAGCTTTGGGTTTGAATTATTGCGGCATAAAAAAGCGGACTATTTGTAGCCCGCTTTTTCTAACTATCCCCTTTTTATCGCATATAAAGCTCTATTTTCTTAGCCGTAAAATTACCGGTTAATGTCTCATATTTGCCAACTGATCTGATTCGCTTAACTGTTGATCCTTGTGTTAGCAAACCTTCAACATCAGCAGAGAAATTAGCAAAAGTAGAGTGCACATGTTTTTCATTCAAAGTCTTGATAATGTAAAGACCTTGATCAACCTCTCCAGGAATCAAGTTAAATTCTGATTCAAGCTGAGTAAGATCGAAATGTTGCCGTCCTCTACTTAAATGATGAAACCTTCCTGTTCCTGCAAAGCTAACAGTCATCTTGTCACTACTAATACTACTAAAAGCAGTTGCTGATGCTGGAACCCAGTTTATGTTTACTGCTGCTTTAACTTCATGATATCCGGTGATAGAATTAGCGGAAAAATCAGCAGGCGCGCTACCGAAGTGATTGATAAAACCCATCACCTTAACAGGTAGATTGTTAGGGAAATTTGAAATATCTAAAACAGTGGTTTCGATTTCGTAGAAATCTGGATCAGCGTCCGATTCTGTATCAACGCCAGTTCCTGTGAAATCAAACATATCTGGTTTTTTGCCATTAAGGCGGTGAATATCAATAGCGAATCCTTCGTCGGTTTCATTGTTTGAACTATTGCTAACAACAGTGCCAGTAACTGTTGTTACATTAAGATGAACAATGCCTTGGCTGGCATCAAATGCAGGTTCGGCAAAGTCATTATTGAAGCGGCCAAATATGGTAACTTTCTGGCCGACAGAAATAGCACTAATGTCATAGTCGCCAGCATCATGTTGGCGTTTTACAAGAGTTGTATCGTCAACGGTGATAACGATAGTATTTTGAAACAGTACACTGCCACCAGAGCGGATAAGAGTAGCACCTTTAACAGTAATATTATTATTCACTCGGCTTAATACCGTACCTTTAACGGCATCCATATTTCCACCAGGAACACTGGAACCAACATAAACTTCTGTTGCGTTAAATGTTCTATCATCGATGTTGACAGTTCCTTTAGCAATAACACCTGTGAGTCTAACCAATTCCGACATAACATTGATACCGTCTTGTCCGGTATACGAAGTACCGTTGATATCAAAAATAGTTTCGTTGCTGGTTGATATTTTGATATTACCAAAGCGCGCATTATCGCTATCAATACGATGATGGAATGGACGGATAATTAAATTGAAACTGGCATCGTCAACATTAACCGATTTTAATGGGCCTCGAATGCGATGTTCTTTATTCTGATCTTGTTCCAGAGAAGCATCCAGGTTGGGAGACACGATGACACTCGGTACACCGGCATCATCAAAACTAACAACATTTGACGTTTTCAAATCAAAATCCAGGCTTAATAGTGCAGGAATGCCTTGAGCAATTAGTAACGGTTTAGTCTCGTCAAAAGAAATTTGAGTTTCAAGTGTGGTAACAATCGCTCCATCTTCATCAGTAATATTGTCAACTTTGACGCTATCGCCTGCACTGTTTTCCACATAAATTTCTGAATTACTGTAATTCAACGTGAGAGAAACAGCTTTGTAAATGCCACTAGGGATGCTAGCTGCAGTAAGCAATTCTGTCATCTCTACGTATTGTGAAAAATCTACACGCGTATTTTCCGGTAGTGCTTCTACTTGAGTGTTGTTTGCTTTGGTGAGTGATATGGAAACAACATCGACTGTGTAATTGGTGAAATCTCCCTCGGCATCAGTCAGTTGAATAATTAAGTCGCCAGATTTCTGACTATTCTCGTTGTCCGTAGAGTGGCAGGCGATGAGCGTGAATAAACTTAGTGCAAGCAACATCGTTATTAAAATATTTCGAACGGGATTTTTTAAAACATCCCCCATATATGAGTTTTTCATTTTTTTCTCCTATTATTATAGGGTCTTTTGACGAAGCTCAAACGTCAACAGACCTTAACTATTTATTCAGAATTTTATTCTCTGATATTGATTAAAACGCAGTAGAAGAAGATTGGTTGACAGAGAATTGTAAAAAATTACCAGGATATGTATAGCGTAGTATTTATGAAGCTAGAATTTGAACTGTCTCCAGAAGAGGTCTGCAACCCATAACCTAAACCAAGGCCAATAGTTTTGTTGATGTTATAATTGATAGTGAATATAGTGTTGGTAGATGAGCTGTCAACAAAGGCGAAATTGCTGTAATACCAGTCTATTCCTAAGCTCCCCCAATTGACATATCTAGCCATGCCGAGTTGTATTCTATTATTTTCTAAACTCGTTAGCAGTTGTACTCTATTCGATAATATTCGACCATCAAGAGCTTCTATTCGTCTTTTTATTATGTTGTTGGTTGATGTATTGCCAAAGTTGTTGATGAAATAACTTGCAGAAAAACTATAATCTGATATTCCAAAATAATTAAGTGAAAACTCATTCCCCAGCGCATAAATATCAATTTGATGTGGTGCCACATCGAGATAAATACTGACTACACTCAGTTGTGGACTATAGGTAACACTTAAGCTTTCCAGATTTATCGACAAGTCAGTCCTCAATGTATGTGATTCAAGCAATCCACTTTCCCCCCAATAACTGAGCTCACTTCCCATGCTAAAAGTATCGTAAGGGTCTGTGCTTATTCCTATTCCTATTTGACGGGTGTTCGATAAATCATCACTTGCAACTGATTCTCCATATGAGAATTGGATGTGCTGATGCGACGGTAATTCCAGATCAACAAACAGGTTAGTGTCATTGTTGCCATAGTCATCGTGGGTGTTGTTAAGGCTTAGGGTTGATAAAGTGGAAATTTCATCATCAAATTCTTCAGCAACACTAATAGAAGAAAATAAAATAATAAGAAGCGTTGTTAATAGATATCTGGACTCTGCAATCATGTTGTTAAGTTATATGTAATACGTGGGGTGATCAGAGATGCAAAATTATCTTCTTCGCTGTAGTTTTTGTTGAATAGCTCTTCGCTGTTTAGCGTTTAAATTACGCATTATTTTACGTTTTTGTAGTGCTTTTCTTTTTTGTGCAGGGCTCATTGATTTCCATTTGCGTTTTAATTCGCTTCTTTTTTCTGGAGAGAGCTTATTGTATTGCTTGAAATTATTTCGCAATTGATCCTGCGCGTTTTTAGGCATTTCGTTAAAAGCATTAAAACGATTACGAATACGTTGCTTCAGTTTGGGAGGCATTTTCTCCCACTGTTGAAAGCGATCGGTGGCTGTTTTTTTCTCGCTTATTGACATGGACTGCCACTGTTTCAGGCCCTTAAGAATGTTATTGCGTTTCTCCGACGGAATTTGATCCCACTGTTTCTCGAATTTTTGTAAAGACTGTTTCTGCTCATTGTCTAGCGAGGCCCAATTGTTCTCGCTTGCATAAATTGATGTCATAAAAAATGAGAGTAGGATTGTTCCTAATTTAATAAGTCTCATTTTTCTTGCTCCGTTTTGTGTCGCATGTTCTCTGTTTCACTATGTCGTTCATCTAATTCTATGGGGTCAATCCATATGCCATCTTTCGTCTCAAAATCACCGAGAAACTCAAGCATTTCAAGGCTGGGAATTTCTTCGTTGTTACTTTCTTCGCTATAGCTAACTGTGCTAATTAACGCAAAGAGTAAAAAAGTAATTAGGCTAACTTGCTGAGTCTTCATTCTCTAGCCAAATGTAGAAGTCGAGATTTTCGTACAGATCCAGATCATCAGCACTGCTTAATACAGCTATATCTTCTATCATGGTGGCTGGTGTCATCGACTGAGTTAGAGGTGAAGGTTGAGTCCAAACTGTTATTGCAACAAATGCGATAGTGGCGAATGCAGTTGCTGCGCTAGTGGGTGCTAACCATCCTGGGAAAGATAAACCGATGACATCGGTATTCCGATTTTCCTGTTGTGCAGCAGCCTGAGTAGCGACAGCTCTTGCTTGTCGTAGACGTAATAAAACGTTCTGATCTAACTCATCCAAACTATCTGATAAGTGTTGCTGAACATTCTCAACAAATTTTTCTTCAGATTGGCTCATCTGTAATCCTCTAATATCTCGCGCAAGGTGTGTATTGCCCGGGAGTAGTGTGTTTTTACACTGCCTTGCGAGCACTGCATTGCTTCAGCGGTTTCAGCGACATCCATACCTTCCCAGGTTCTCAATAAAAAAGCCTGGCGTTGTCTCAAAGGCAATTTTTGTAGAGCACTTTCCAGTGTTTGCAATGCTTGTGTCTGCACAAATTTGTCATCCGGTTTAGTGTTGCTTAAATCTGGAGCACCTTCAATCAAATCATCTTCTTGCTCATCGTTCTTGGGTTTAAAAAACGTTCTCCATTGATTGCGAACTTTCTGCCTTCTATACCAGTCGCGAATTTTACTCTGCAAAATTTTTTGAAACAGCATTGGCCATTCGTTAGGTGGTTTGTTTGCATATTTTTGTACAAGTTTCATCATACTATCTTGTACGATATCTAAGGCATCTTCTTGGCTGCTGGTAGAAATTAGCGCCGTTTTAAATGCTCTTCGCTCAACAGATTCAAGAAATGCATCCAAAGTCTGTTGGGGGTCATTCTCCTTCTTTTGGTCTGTCATGCTTATACGATTTACCCCAATAATTATATAAACGCAACAAATCGAATTTGGTTGACGAACGTCATTAAATGATCCCATTTTGAGCTAATGCCATGAATTTTAGCATTTTAAATTCACATGTACTGTGAAATGTGGGTCGACTAGTTTAGTTGGCAATATAAAAGGCGGAAAAGTTAGGATTATTAAAGCATTAGCTAATCAATGTCGTTAAGGGCATTGGATTCTCTTAAAAATCCATAATTTCAATAAGTGATCAAATATCGCCCGGAAAAGGTTTCATGATAGATAATGGCACAGCCCCAGAAAATTAGACTTGGTGATTTACTCGTCTCTAACAATGTGATTTCACAAACACAATTGGAGAGTGCGCTTTTTAGTCAGAAAAAAAGTGGAAATAAACTTGGTCGAGAACTCATTGCTGAAGGTTTTATCTCCGAAGATCAACTGATTGATTTTTTGTCCCACCAACTCGGTATTGTTAAAGTCAATTTAGACGACTACAAAATCAATTCTGATATTTCAAGTAAATTACCAGAGTTACAGAGCCGCCGTCTATTGTCTATGGTCATCAAGGAAACGCCCGCCAAGTACGAAGTAGCGATGGCTGATCCGTTAGACATTTTTGCATATGATGAAATCTCCCGTGTATTAAATAAACCCTTTGATGTCGTCATCGCCAAGCAAAATGAATTGATGGCTGCGATGGATATGGTATTTCGTCGCACGTCAGAAATGAAGGGATTGGCGAATCAATTAGAACAAGGTCTCACTGATAGTAGTTCAGAAAAATATAATGAAATGTCGGTTGAAGGTGCAGAGACACCAGTCGCTAAATTTCTGCAAACCATGTTTGAAGATGCAGTTCAAGTCGGTGCATCAGATGTGCACATAGAACCGGGTGAACGGGAGCTATATATTCGCCTGCGTCAAGATGGCGTGTTACATGTGCAAACTAAAGCAGATCCTCGTTTAAATGGTCCAATAATTTCTCGTTTAAAGCTAATGGCGGGGCTGGATATTTCAGAAAAGCGAATACCGCAAGATGGACGTATTCAACTAAATATTCTTGATCGACAGGTTGATCTTCGACTATCAACAATCCCAATTCAATACGGGGAATCTGCGGTCATGCGGTTATTGGATCAATCCAAGCAAATACTGGATCTTGACCATTCAGGAATGAAGCCGGAAACTTTATTGCGTTTTCGTCGCTTGTTGAGTGGATCAAACGGAATGGTCCTTGTCACCGGGCCAACGGGTAGCGGTAAAACCACCACACTGTATGGCGCCTTAAACGAACTTAATATGCCCGATGTAAAGATACTGACTGCTGAAGATCCGGTTGAATATCGTTTGCCGGGTATAAATCAGGTTCAAATAAATTCAAAAATTGGCTTGAGCTTCGCGGGAATTCTTAGAGCATTTTTACGTCAAGATCCTGATATTATTCTGGTTGGTGAAATGCGAGATCAGGAAACGGTTGAGATTGGAATGAAAGCCGCCATGACTGGTCATTTAGTACTTTCAACCCTACATACGAATGACGCAATTTCAACTGCTAGCAGGCTTCTCGATATGGGGGCGGAGCCCTATTTAATTGCTGCATCACTGCGGGGAATTGTTGCGCAACGATTGCTTAGAAAGGTTTGTGAGAACTGCAAAGAACCGATGAAAGTTGATAAAACACAACAAGCCATAATGCAGTCTATCTGGGGTGAGCAGATAAAAAAAATTAACTTTGTACACGGCCGTGGTTGCACCCATTGCCATTATTCTGGTTATAGCGGACGTATACCAATACATGAATTTTTAGAAATAGATGACAAGTTAATTGCTGCATTACAACAGCGTGATCTTGAGAAATTCGCCGAAGTTGCAAAGAAACAAAAAGGTTTTAAGAGTTTAAGAAGTTGTGCTTTAAGTTTGGCTGCAAGAGGTGTAACCACTGCTCAACAAGTAATGCATGTAGCCATAGGATAATAAAATGCCAATCTACAATTATCAGGCGAGAGCACGTGACGGGAAAAAAATTAGCGGTCAAATGGAAGGACAAAGTCTACAGGCTATTGCCTCACAGCTTCGTAGCACAGGCATTATTCCCCTTGATATTTCAGAAAAAAAGTCATCGAAAGTCAGTGCAGTTGCAAACTTGCAAGTCTCTTTCGGTAGGCCAAGTTCCTTAAACACACAGGAACTTATTTTTTTTAGTCGCCAGCTCTATACGTTATTAAAAGCCAGTGTGCCAGTAATGCAAGCACTTGATGGTTTAAAAGAGACGGCAACGAATCCAGCTTTGGTAAAAATAATTGCAAATTTGCGTGATAGCCTGGATGAAGGAACAGATTTAACGACCGCATTACGTCGGCAGAGTGATGTTTTTCCTTCGCTGTTTGTGAGCCTGGTGCATATTGGTGAGACTACCGGTCGTTTAGCGGAGGTCTTTAATGATCTGTCAACATATCTAATGAAAGAAAAAGAGACAAGAGATCAGGTTAAAGCTGCCCTGCGTTATCCAATGATTGTATTAACTGTTATTACCGTTGGTATGATGATTATTAATGTGTTCGTGTTGCCGAACTTTGTAAAAATGTTTAGTAGCTTTGGTGCAGAGCTTCCTTTGCCTACACAAATTCTCATGATGACATCCGATTTTATGATCAACTATTGGTATTTATGTATCGCAATTCCTTTTCTTACGATCTATGCATTTATTAAATATATTAGCACTAGTCAGGGGAAAATGCTTTGGGATCATTACATGTTGAATATGCCTCTGTTTGGAACATTGATTCGACAATCTGCAATTACACGATTTGCTAGAAGCTTGTCTGTTACAGGACGAGCGGGTGTTCCTATGGAGCAGGCACTTCGAGTTATCGCTCCGACGGTGGGAAACGTTTATATGGAGAAGAAGATAAACGAAATGAGAGCTGGCGTCGAACGAGGAGAATCGATAACGGAGAACGCAAAACGTATGGGGATTTTTCCTGGTATTGTTGTGCAGATGTTTAGCGTTGGTGAGGAATCTGGATCTTTGGATGAGATGATTGGTGAAATTGCAGATTATTATGAGCGGGAAATTGCACATTCCATCAAAGCTTTAACATCCGCTATAGAGCCAATAATGGCGATCATTATTGCTGGCATTGTACTTGTCATGGCATTGGGTATATTTCTGCCGATGATTAGCTTATTAGGGGCTATTCACTAAATTCGTAAATCCATGAAATCTCCAGGTCAAAAGACTTTGCTTTATTAAGTCTGCTGGATAAATAGAAATTTTATCAGAAACATAGTGTTCTGATTACATGTATTTTAAGCATCTGATGTAACTACCTGAATAAACCATGACAAATCTCACACTTTAGCCTGATTATTAATCGAGTTGTGTTAAGCGTACAGCACATTCCGTCGATAAGTTTGGTGAACTAAATAACTCGCCAGTGTTTTGTTTTCTTTTCAATGCTCACTGGCTTAAAACTTAAGTGATGGGAGTAATTATGAAAAGACAAGCAGGTATGACACTAATTGAGTTGGTTATCGTTATTATCGTGTTAGGTATTATTGCTGCGGTAGCGGCTCCACGATTTGTAGATATAAGTGGTTCAGCACTGACCTCAGCTGAGGCAGGTAGTGTTGGTGCATTTAAATCTGCATTGGTAATCACTATTGCAGAGCAACAAACAGCCGTACCATTTTGGAGTGAAATTGAGGCGAATTTGGATGGTTTTGATACAACTACAACGGTTGGTGAAGTATCGGTCGATTTAGATAGTGATGGAACAGATGATGTAACCATCAATGGTTATACAGATGCATGTACTACTGCTGTTACAACCGAAGCTACTGATGTGTTAGTGGGTTGGTCTTCTGACGGTGGTGTTACTTGTAATCTGTTTTAATATTAGTTGAACAGTATCGTTAAAAAAGCCAGGTAGAGTTATTACGCTTTACTTGGCTTTTTTTATGGAAATTACATGACATTTAACATGGAAAGAAAAAGACAACAAGGAATGACATTAGTTGAACTTGTTATTATCATTGCTATATTAGGTATACTCGTCTCGATTGCAAGTGTGCGATTAAATAATTCTGCGGCAATTACTGCTGCCCATCAAGCTGATCTTTTTGTCAGCCATGTTCGGCATCTTCAATCTCTCGCTGTAAACTGGGGTTGCGAACTCAATCTTAACGTTACAACTACAATCAGCTATACAGCAACTAGCCGTCAAAGCTACACAGGGAAAGCTTGCAATACCGCCGGTGCTATTATCAAAGATCTTTCCACTTCATCTCCTTTTAATATTACGCTAACTGATTCCGCACAGTTTACTGCAATAAAAAGTATGGGGTTTGATAGATTAGGTCGGCCAATCAATGCGGCAACGGGTGTTCTCTTGAGCGCAGATACAACTTTTGATATGGCAGCTGGGGGTATAACCTGGAGAGTTACAGTGTTACCTATCAGTGGGTTCGTGAGTCTGGTGAAATTGTAGATGAGAATTTACAACACTTTTCATAATCAGCGTGGTGTTTCTCTTGTCGAGATTATAATTATTGTTATTGTACTGGGTATGGTTGCTATGCCTTATTCCAATGGTTTTATCTCCGTTTCCCGCTCATTTATTATTAATGATGAAGTGCTGCAAAGTAATGCCTATGCGCAATCTTGTGCAGAGCATATTTTATATTTTCGGAGAAGTCCTGATACTGCTACTCAGGGATATGCGAATTTGGCTATTAGTGCAACCAGTACTGCGTGTGTTGCCGTACCAAACCCGGCAGGCTTAGTTATAAACGTGGATATTGAAGGTGCACTAGCTTCGTTAGATCCTGCCTGTGCAACTGGCAATTGTAAGAGCGTTACTGTTACTGTGGCTTCTAGTGGCCAGACACGCGCAAATATCGAATTTCTTTTAATGAATTAGTCATGCAGCGATTACACTCACATACGAATAAACAAAAAGGCTTATCACTAATAGAGTTGGTTGTTTCTATTCTTATTCTTTCTATCATTGTTATGGTGGTTGCACAGTTTGTTAAGGCTGGTACTGAGAGCTATCGAGCAACAAAAGATAATATTTCTGCACTTTCCAAGATACGATTTATTGATGAGCGATTGAGTAAAGAGATACGACGTACCAGATTTAATGCTGTTTACGATATTAATGTTTTCACCGGAACTTCGTATGAATTTATTGATATTGACGGAGTAATTGTTGGTTATGACTTCGTTGGATCGACGTTAAGCATTACTTACGATACTCCGGCGATAACATCTGAGCTTAGCAATCAACTAACGGCATTCAATTTTAATTATTATGCTTCAGATGGAGTAAGTACAGCACTAGCAGTTGCAGATATAAAATTTGTTGAGTGGGTAATGACGCTTTCAGAAAATGGAATTAGCTATTCACTAACAAATCGTGTGATGTTGCGAGGTAAGCCATGACTTCGCAACTAAAAAAACATCAACGTGGAGCAGTCTCCGCAATAATGGTCTATGTATTATTAGCCATTGTCGGAGGGATGTTAATTGCGTCTCAATTAATGTCTGGGGCCAGTTTAAGTGGCAATAATCAAAAGAGCGATCATCTACAAGCACTCTTTCTTGCTGAATCTGCGTTAGAGCGAGAAATAGCAGCGCTTAATGCTGATGCTACAATATGTAATGCTTCGTCCCTGCCAGTTAATTTACAAAATTTCGCTGGAGGAACTTTTGAAACAATATCCGCTAATATTGTTACTACTAATATGGAGTGTATTGTTAAAGTAAAAGGAATAAAAAACTCTGTAGTAACAGTTATTGAGGCCACGCTGGAAAATCAAGGAGGGATTGGAGGTGGAGGAGGTGGTGGTAGTTATGAAGAGCATTTTCCTTCTGGTTCGTTAGCCACCTGGCCAGCGACAGAAACCAGCTCAGAAGGAAGTTCCAGTTTGGATGCAGGGGAAAATTGTACTACATGTGCTGGAACGCCATCTGGACAAGCACTTTATTTTATAACAGCAACGGGTGGAGGCTGGAATAATTTAATTGGCTATCGTCAGGAACAATTGATGACAGCCATCGATACCACGGGCGGTGGAGTCACCGTTGATTTTTCGCTAGGTTATAAAAAGAATGTTATAGGGTCAACCGGTGGTGTAAAACAAAGGATTTACCTTGAATTATATGACAGTACAAATGGAGTGTCTGAAGTTATATGGCAGAATATTTCCACAATCGATACCAATGTATGGATTCCTGTTTCCCAAACAAGTGTAGCGCTAAATAACGGCAGAATATACGACTACGTGAGAATATCTTATAATATTAAAGGTAAAGCCGGGAGGGAACCTGAAGTGTGGATGGACGAAATCAATATAAGCTCTGGTGGTGGAGGTGGTGCCTCTCCAGACTGGCAAACCATAAAATGGGATGAAGTGAATCAATAAATAATGTTTTTATAAAAATCGCATGATACTTACTTCCTATTGCACATATTTTATACGCTAAATAAAACTGCGTTTAAGTTCTCAATAACACTAACCGTAAAACAGGTATAGCAACTTTACGGTTAGTGTGAGTGTATGTTTTTCAATCGAAAATCAAAAAATAACACAGTGTGTGCATTTAGCATTCTTTCTGAAAGTATCTGTTTTGTGATTGTCGAGAAAAATGGCAATACAAAACCCAGGCTAATTCATTGGGAGTCAGTTTCTTGCAAAGAAGCTGATCGTCTAACCGTACTTAAAGGATTAGCTAAACATTACAAGTTAGCAAAAAAGAACTGCGCATTTAGTCTTCAATCGCAAGATTATCGTCTATTAGTTGTCGATGCTCCACCTGTGCCGGAAAATGAAATGGTTTCCGCGATTAAATGGGATGTACAAGATATAATCGAAAATCCTGTTGAGGAAACAACATTCGATATATTTCCTGTTCCAGAAGATAGTGGACACTCAAAAAGTCTGAATGTTGTCGCAGCGAAGAGAGCTTCAATAGTTGAAACGGTCGAGCTTTTAAAACAGGCAAAAATAAATATCTCTGTTATTGATATAGAAGAACTGGTATTGCGTAATCTTGTTTCTAACATTGAAGATGATTCTAAGGGATTAATCGGCGTTTTTTTGCACGACACATATGGTGTAATTGTATTTTGTAAAAATGGCGAACTCTATTTTAGCCGATGTTTGGATATGGGATTTAACGATCTTGATATGAACCAGACAACGTTAGAATCGCTTGCGTTAGAAATTCAGCGTTCAATTGACTATTTTGATCGTCAATTTTCATCAATAAGTATGTCGAATGTATTGTTAATGCCATCATTCGATACCTGCAATCACGTCGCAAAATTCCTCAATAAAAACCTGTCACTTTCGTGTTCTGTTTTTGATCTTCATGAAGGGATCGATTGGACTGTCGATTCTGTTAATTCAAGCCAAGGCTTGATTTTAACTTTGGGTACTGCATTACGAAATACATTGGCAGCGACATGAGGCAAGAAGTTAATCTCTATTTAGCTGAGTTTCCTGCGACAGAAAAAAAGAAGGTCTCAAAAAAAGTCGCGTTTTCTGTGTCTTTGCTTATCGTTCTCATTGTTGGCGGGGCGAGTTTTTCTTATTGGAAGTTGCAGGTACTAAAAGATCAACTTTCTATTGAAATGAACGCTTCAAATTTGGCAAAAAACTCTATGGATAGACTTCAAGATGTTATTAACAAATCAGCATCAAGTGATCATCTAAAAGTAAAGCTAATAGAGTTGAAGGAAAAAATTTCTGAGAAAACTGCTATTAAATCGGAAATTGAGTCGCAACTAAATTATGGTGGGCAAGGATTTTTTAGGAAATTTAGCGCACTTGCTCGCCAGGATATACAGGGTTTATGGATAACATCGATACAATTTACAAACTCCAGTGCCAGAGTCCTTATTGAAGGTGAAGCACAGAAACCGGAATTAATAATGGTATATTTGAAAAAACTCTCTGATGAGCCAGCATTTAGGGGTGTGAAATTTATTGATTTTGAAGTTCGTCCTTTGGAAAATGCAGATTCTAATTCTGGTATTGTTGCGTTTACAATTTCTACACATGAAATTGAGGATGAAAGTAGTCCTCTTGATCAGTTTATCAAACTAAATACTGAAGAAGTATTGGCCAATGAGTAGCGTTTCCACGCCATTAGATAACTTGCACAAGCAGTATATGACGTTGGGCAAGAATTTTCGTCGTCTACTGGTTAGCGGTCTTTTAGCGCTTGTTTATGTAGCTGTCGATATCGCGCTTGTACAACCGTTGATGGAAGAGTTTAGTGAAGTAACAAAAGCGATTGAAAAGGCGAAAGCAGATAGCAAAAGTTATACAGCTAAAATGCTCAATGTGCAAAGTCAATTTGGTATTGACCCTACACTCTCTGATCAAGAGCAAGTTGAAGCTATGAGTAGTGTTTTGGCTAAACTTGAATCCGAGATAAATACTACAAGCACAGACTTCGTCTCTCCAAATCAGATGGTAGATCTTTTATATGATATTTTAAATAAAGGAAAAACACTATCTATAGTATCTTTAGAAAAATTACCTGCAGATACAATTAACGAGACTGAAGAAGGAAAAGCGCCTGCTATCGATGTGCAAAATATTAGAGAGACGCTTAAAAACCTGGAGGCAGCCAAAAAAGCTCCGCAGGAAGATGACAAAGACAAAATATATCGATATGAGGTGGAGCTTGTACTCCAAGGCAGCTATCACGATATACTCAAATATATACAACAGCTTGAGTCGATGCGCTGGCGTCTATTTTGGGAAAATGCTGAACTAACGGTTAAATCCTATCCTTTGTCTGAGCTTAGGTTCAGTGTTTATACCATAAGCATGGAGAAAGACTGGCTAATTTTATAAACGTATTTGTACACCCTTGATGCAACGTCAAGGTTCAATCTTATATTGGCTCATCCCTTGCAACTTTCCTGATATGTTTAAATTTTCTTACTTAACTTTGATTCTGTTTTCGACAAGTCTAATGGCTAATGAATCGATTAAAACACTCCCTGATCCAACGCGGCGGGATGTGGTTGTCGCTGAGCCGATAAAGCCATTAAAAGAAGTCAAAAAGAGAAAAAAGAATCGACCCAAAAAACAAATACCTCCTCAATTTGTACTGCAACAAACCCTCATTTCAGAAGTGAGAAAAACGGCTGTCGTCAATGGGAAAACAATTTCCATAGGTGATCAAATTAATGGAGCAAAAGTACTTCAAGTCAATTCAGATAATGTCGTGTTGTTACTAAAGGGTATTCCTCGATCTGTTTATTTAACTTCTCGAATTGATATTAAGGAGACAAGACGGTAATTATTTACCGTTAGGCGGCAATGATGAAACTAATAGCGAAAAAATTAATAACCGTTACATCTGTGATTATCTTATCTTCATGCGCCTCAAATCCTTCGCAATGGGGTGAACGTACAAACAATCGCATTCAGCATGAATTAAAAGCAGCAAAAGATATTTCTTCTTTGAAGAAACAAGGAATCCCTAAAGATATATCACAAGCGATGCTGCCTCCACTCCACATTGATGTACCGAAGAAAAAATTTGATCCTGTCACCAATAAATTTGATTTGGCGGTCAATAAAGCAAGCGCCCGTGATGTGTACCTAAACCTGGTAAAGGATACGCCATACAGTGTGGTTGTCGAGTCAGAAGTTAAGGGTGATGTGAGTTTCAAGCTTCGGTCTGTCACACTGGATGAAGTGTTTGAGCATCTTCAAGGATCTTATGGTTTCTATTATGAACGCAAAGGCACTAAATTTCATGTTTATGGGAATTCAATTAGATCAAAAATATTTCATGTTAATTATCTAAATATCAACAGAGAGGGGATGTCGAAATCAGAAGTTTCTTCTGGCGGGATCTCTGAAGGTGGTGGATCTGGAGTTAATATAAAAACAACCAATACTGTGAAGTTCTGGGATGATTTGAGATTAAGTTTAGATGCGCTTGTCGGCAGCGAAGACGGAAGAAAAGTTGTCGTAAACAATCACTCTGGCTTTATCGTAGTAAATGCTCTACCCAAAGAGTTACATACTATTGAAAAGTTTCTTAACAAACTCGAGTCGAATATTGTTCGGCAGGTAATCCTTGAAGCTAAGTTGCTGGAGGTTGATTTAAAAGATTCTTATCAATCGGGCATTAACTGGGCGCAACTTGTCAGCTCCGGCTCCTCATCAGCGACACTTAGCCAAACCGGTGGGGGAACCAGCCTTGCTGGTAGTGGAGTTACCGGCAATCAAGGCAATACCACGTCAAACATACTGACTGATCCACTTGGTGCATTAGGAACCACCGCTTTTGGTGGCGTCTTCAGTGTGGCATTGCAAACAAAAAACTTTGGTGCATTTATTGAGATGATTCAGACTCAAGGTGATGTTCATGTTCTATCGAGTCCAAGAATATCCGCGATTAATAACCAAAAAGCCGTGATAAAAGTGGGTGGTGAGGAGTTTTATATTACCAACATAACGCAGGGAAGTGAAAGCACCAATAGTTCTGGCAATGCAGAATCAACGAGAACTGAAGTAGAAATGAAATCCTTTTTTTCGGGTATCGCTCTTGATGTGACTCCGCAGATTGATGAGGATGGATATATCAGTTTACACCTTCACCCAACAGTCAGCGATGTAACGCAGCGAAACAAAGCGTTTATTATCGGTGGTGAAGGATTTGATTTGCCATTAGCGGCAAGCACTGTGCGCGAGACGGATACGGTGGTAAGAGCCAAGAGTGAACAGATAATTGTTGTAGGTGGCTTGATGAAAGAATCGACTGTTGATACTAAAGCTTCAGTTCCCATTCTTGGTGATCTACCGCTAATTGGTCGCTTCTTTCGACATGAAAGTACTTCGCGAGTGAAAAAAGAGTTGGTGGTATTAGTTAAACCAACAATTGTCGATAGTAGTGGACGTTGGGATGCTGAAGCATCTGAGGCGCTTCATCGGTTTTCCGCACTTGAGCATTAGCTTAATATTTTCAGCCATCTTTGTCGTCTAAGAGAGTTTAAGTTATGTTAATCGAATCAGATACCCACAAAGCCTTATCAGCAATTAGTTCTACAAGTTCTTTTGTTAATGATTTTGAAACTAACATTGGGTTTTTACGGGCACCATTTACTTCTCTGCCAAAAAACAATTATTTGTTTCAGTCGGAATCTGCATTGCAGGTTATGAATACTGTGATTTTCTCACTTAAAGCAGGTGAAAGTATTGTGAAAATCACCGGCGAAAAAGGCGTAGGAAAAACTTTTCTCTTACGCCAGTGTGTTTCCGCTTTGAGTGATGAATATTATGTCATGCATTGTATCGACTCTAGTGCAAACACATCTGATTTTCTCAAGTCAATTATTGAGGAATTTGGAATGACCTATTCGCTCTCTGCTACGATTCCTCAACTTTTAAAACAGATTCAATGTTTGCTATATGAGCACTATAGTAAAACAGATTATCCGATTGTTGTTTGGATTGATGACGCCCAAAATATTCCTATGGATACATTAGCTGTCATTGAGTCATTGTGTAAATTTCAAACCAGGCAGCGAAAGCTTATTCGTTTTATTTTGTCAGGTACAAGTAAATTGGATCGAAATCTTGAAAAGGATGCTGTTAAGCAACTTCGCCATAACATTGCTCACTATGAAACATTGAAGCCTCTTACTCAAAATGAAATATTAGAATATGTCGATTTAAGGTTAAATGCATCAGGTGTAGCAGGTAGTATTTGTTTCACACCTGCAGCAATACGTTTGTTGTATCGAAAAACAAAGGGTATTCCGAGAGCGATTAATTATATTGCAAATAAAGCTTTGTTGTTAGCTTATGGTAAAGGTGAGTCGGTAGTGACTAAGTCTTATGTTTATCAAGCGGTGATCGAGTGTGACTGGATAGAAAATCAAGACGAAAGATTTCTTGTTTACTTTTTTTATCTGCCGATGATTCTTGCTGGATTAGGTGTTTTTTTAATGTTCGGTATTGAGTGGATGACATTGTGAATATCGTAAATCGGATGTTGTCAGATTATAAAAGTCGTTCAGATAAGGAAAAAACTGATTCTGAACTCCATGGAAAACCTCTAGAAAAGCGGTTGCAAAAAAAAATCCCTTGGAATGTTTCTAGTTCAATAATTCTACTTTCTGGCGTTATCGCACTAGCGGGGTTTATTTTTTATTCCAGCACAGGTGATCCCTATTTTGAGTCTTCTCAATTACATACTGAAGACGATTCAAAACAAAAAGTTGAATTGCTGGCTAGTATTCAGCAATCTCCTGCTAACAACGAGAATGTTGAGCATGACGAAGTTGATATTGGTATCGATGAGCGTGAGCAGGTATCTCCTGATGAGATTCTTCCGCCGGGAGTATTAAGTGGCAGTATGCCACCGCTATTACAAAAAGTGACAGATGATATTAAGCCTAAAGAAATCGCAAAGGTTACCAAGCATAAAGACGTCGCAATAGCTGTCAATAAGCCTCCAAGTAAAAATAAACTTGTTGAAAAGGCTGATAAGTTGATCGCAAAATCATCGATTAAACCGAAACAGATATCAACTCCAATAAATGAGGTAGCGAGTGAGAAAAAAAATGTAGCGATAGATGTTAAAAAATCGCCAAAGACAGTTATTGCTAAAAATGATATTAAGAAATCGGAAAAACTCAAGCTAGAACCGAAAGTAAAGAAAGACAATAAAGTCAATCAAAAGAAAATCGTAAAAGCTCTCGCAATTAGCGAAGCGGCAGAGGTTAAAACAATTGATAAAAAAATTGTTCCTCTGACGGATGAACAATTCGCGCAAAAAAGCTATCAAACTGCGATGGAATACATTAACGATGGCCAATCTGTAAAAGCGGCTTCAATGCTAGAAGGTGCTTTACAAAAACAACCTTCTCATTTACTTGCTCGTAAAGCGTTAACAGGGATATTGATTGAAGATAAAGCGTGGGAAAGGGCCGAGCAGCACTTAAAGTCTGCATTAGTTCATAATCCTGAATCAAAGTTAGTTCCAATGTGGTTAGCAAGAATTTATTTGGAGCTAAATCGAAGTGGTGAAGCGGTAAAAGTTTTAGAGTCGCGTGAACGTTACGCAAAAGGTGATGATGATTATTATGCGCTATTGGCGATGGCTTTTCAAAAGAGTGATCTCAACTTAAAAGCGATTGACGCCTACAAACAAGCGATAAAAATTGATAACTATAATAGTCGATGGTGGTTTGGGCTGGCAACGGTGTTTGAGATGGTGGAAAAATGGACTGATGCATATTCTGCCTATAACCAGGCTATCAATACGGCACAGCTCTCCTCAAACATGAACAATTATGCAAAAGAACGTTTGAACTATGTAAAGATGCAGTTGGAATTGTTAGCAGAAATGAATGAATGACTATGGTGCCCAAAGAAACGACAAAAGGGAAGCAAGCTGCTTCCCCTTTGTCGTATTAAGCTGATGGCGAAAAGTCGAATTAGACTTTTGTACCTGTAGCCATATCGTAACCCGCAGGAAGTGGGCTCATTGCTTTGCCAGCTTTGTCGTATGGAATGTACTTCATCATCAATTTAGTAAAGCTGAATGAGATTGACTCAGAAGGACGATCACCGCCAGAGCTCATTGAATAACCAGATATCATGCAATCTTCAAGATCATATTCCATGTAAGTGTCAATGGTATCTGTACCTGTTGTACATAAATGGATGCTAACTTTTTTAGACTTACCGACACAAGCTTCAGTAAAAATTAACGGTGTAGATTCTTCCATCAATTTAGTGACACTGACTTCACTAATGCTTGGTTTGCTCGCTTCACGATCAGCACTTGTACCGACTGAAGATGAAATCGCGCGCCCTACACCCCACTGTACAGATGAGATATCGATCCAGTCTTCATGACCTTTAGCTGTAACGTTTCCTTTGATACCTTCGATTTGTAGATAAATTGACATTTTAGTGCTCTCCTAAGTATTAATGCTAGTTTGTTGTTTTGAATAAATAACGTGTTGCTTAGTGTTAGAATAAAAGTTGAATTCCTTGATGTCTTGCGACTATGGCTAAACTATACGGCATAAGTTTCGATTATACATGTGTGATATGTCACACTTTGCCTAAAAAGTTTTCAATTGAATGAAAAAAGAGGTTTTTTTTTCAAAATATAAACAAGCATGTTGAAATCGGGCAAATTTTGATTTTTGTTTATGCAGCAGCTCGAATTTCGCCAGCTGGATTCGAAGAGAATGGATACAACCGGGTCTAATGAGAAAAGTCATAAGATTTATATTTCCGGACGACTTCAGGTTAAGCAACAAAGAAATGTTGTTAGCGTCTGGGTTAGCTTTTGTTGCAACCTATCTTTGTTTAACCATAACTGCATTTATCACAAGTGTTGATCATGCGCCTTTATTTGTTGCTTCAATAGGCGCAACTGCTGTTTTGGTTTTTGCTGTTCCGACCAGTCCACTTGCTCAGCCCTGGCCACTCATAGGTGGTCATTTGTTCTCAGCGTCAATTGGCGTTTTTTGTTTTCAGATGATTCCTTCGTTTATGTTAGCGCTCGCGGTCGCTGTTGGTCTTTCAATATTGGTGATGCACTTTACACGTAGCTTGCATCCACCGGCAGGCGCTGCGACTTTAGGGGTGCTATTGGGCACACCGGAGATTCAATCACTGGGATACTGGTACGTGCTCGATCCGGTAATGATTAATGTTGTTGTGATGTTACTGTTGGGCCTCATTTTAAACAATATGGTGCCTGGCCGTTGTTATCCGAATAAGCCTGTTCCGCCCAGGACGAGTAAAAAAGAAGATTGGGTAAGCGAAAAGGCGCTGTTTAACCAGAATGATTTAAAAGCAGCGCTATCAGACATGGGGTCTTTTGTTGATGTCTCTTATGTAGATTTGAATCGCATTTATAGTCTTGCGGTTGTCCATGCAAATAAACGAAAAATGGGTGATTTGACGTGTAATGATATCATGAGCCGAAATCTGATAACCGTTGTTTTTGGAACAGAAGTGAATGAGGCCTGGGAGCTACTCCATCTTCATAAAGTTAAAGGTTTGCCTGTAGTCGATAGTTTTAACCGAGTGCTCGGTGTTGTGACATTTGCCGACTTTGTGCGACACGCAAATATTGATGAGAGCAAGCCAATGAAAGAGAAGATAAAAATTTTTCTCAAGAAGACAGATGGCGAAACCTCTGAGAAAGCCGAGGTGGTGGGGCAGATAATGTCTTCTCCCGCGCTGACAATGAATGAAAATGATCATGCAATACAGTTGATTCCCATTTTTACCGAGCACGACATTCACCACATTCCGATTGTTGATGATAAAAAACGATTAGTCGGAATGCTTACCCGAAGTGACTTAATGCGAGCAATTTCGTTGTTGCCGGTATGATTTTTAGTATCCATGCGATTTTGCTGGAAATAAAGCCATAGTGAACGTGTCAAGTATTGATTCATGCTAGAAATAGGCGTAGCATTTATAGTTTAGACTTTTTCTAATTTCCCTCAGAATAAGGAGACAAATCGTGGGTGTACTTGTAGGTAAACAGGCTCCAGATTTCACTGTTCCAGCAGTTTTAGGCGATGGTTCAATTGTTGATGAATTCAGCTTTTCGAAAGCTACTAAAGGAAAATGCGCAGTAGTATTTTTCTATCCGCTTGATTTTACTTTTGTTTGCCCTTCAGAGTTAATCGCTTTTGATCATCGTATGGATGAATTTAAAAAGCGTGGCGTTGAAGTTATTGGCGTATCTATCGACTCGCATTTTACACATAATGCGTGGAGAAACACCCCAATCAATGATGGTGGTATAGGCCAGGTTAAATACACTTTGGCTGCAGATATGACTCACCAAATTTGTAAAGACTATGATGTTGAATCTGAGGGTGGCGTTGCTTTCCGTGGTTCTTTCTTAATCGATAAAGAAGGTGTTGTTCGTCATCAAGTGGTTAATGATCTTCCTCTTGGGCGAAATGTTGATGAAATGTTGCGCATGGTAGATGCGTTACAATTCCATGAAGAGCATGGCGAAGTTTGTCCTGCCGGTTGGCATCAAGGTGATAAAGGTATGGATGCGTCACCTGATGGTGTTGCTAGCTACCTTGCAGAGAATGCTGATAAGCTATAATCTGATTTCAGTAATAGCAAAAAAGCCGCGTAATTCGCGGCTTTTTTATTCCTGACGATTATTTCCCTTCTTCCGGTACATCGTCCATCCATTTTTGCAGTGCATCTATGATTTTTGTCGCTTGATCTCTGCTTGAGATATTGAACTTGGATTTTTGCATATATTCGCCATTTCGTTTTTGATAACGGCGAATGCTGTATTTATCTGGGCCGTATGCTTCTTTTTTTCTATCCCAGTCTTGATATCGGTAAATAAGTGTTGCCCATGCTCCTTTTGTGAGCACTTGTTTGTCTAGTTCTTTAACAGTGACAAGATCGTCTTCTTTGTATTCAATTGTAAGTTCATCTACCGTTTCGGCCATTGGTTTCTCCAAATGTGAAAAGTTTGCAATTCTTCAAGTTCCTATCCGCAGTAAGCTGTCTATTCTCGGACAAGCTCCTGGGTTGAAGCACTACATTTAATATTTTTGTGAATGGAACAATATCAAATTAAATTTAGTTTACAAGTACATTTTTTGTACCTGACTGGAAATTAGTGGGTTGCTTTAGGAGGATAGCATATGTGATTGGGAGAGATAACGCTCACTACGCATCTCAATGAGGCGGCTTATTGTTCGTTGGAATGGGAACGCGAGTCTTTGTCCTGTGTAGAGTTTTTCAGGCTGAGCAAATGCTGTGGCGATGAGTTTTACTCGATGATCATATAATGCGTCGATCAATTGAATAAACCGCTGCACAACATCATTCTGACCATCATCCATTGTCAGTATGTTATCAACGAGTAGAGTTTCGTAGTCACGAGCAAGGATAATATAATCAACTGACGATCTAGGTGTTTGACAGATCTCTTTAAAACTAAACCAGATTTGATTGTCTGATTTGGCAGTACATATTAAAGACCGGTTGTTCAGAGAAATTTGTTGGTTGTAGCTGATTGTCGTATTAGCGAGCTCTTTTAAATGGCTATCTAATATTTCTCTGGAGTTTTCCTCTCGCTCCACAATATGGAATGTGCCGTGTTTTTCTAATAATGCCAATCGATAATCAATACTGTTGTCTAGATGAATTATCTTGGTATGCTCATTGAGTAAATCTATTGCAGGTAAGAAGCGGTCTCTTTGTAATCCGTTTTTATACAACATGTTTGGTTCAATGTTGGAGGTTGTAACTAAAGTGACACCTTTGGAAAAAAGTGCATCAAGCAAACCTGCCATGATCATAGCATCGGTAATATCATCCACATGAAACTCATCAATGCATAAAATGCGATATTGTTTTGCCAGATCATTTGCGACAACGATTAGAGGGTCTGGTGTTTTAGGTAGAGTTTTTAACCGAGCATGGATTTTCTGCATGAAATGGTTAAAATGAATTCGTGACTTTTGGGGGAAAGGTAAACAATCATAGAAAGTATCGATAAGATAGCTTTTCCCTCGTCCTACGCCACCCCAAAAATAGAGCCCTCGAATAGGAGTGATTTTTTCTGTTCGAAATAAACCAAACAGACTTTTCTTTTCTTCGGTTTTATCGGAATAAATGAGTTTGTCATAAAGAGCTTGAGTCTCCATAACTGCAGTTGCCTGAGAAGGATCAGGCTGAAAATTGCGACTTTTTAGATCATCTTCGTAAGCAGCTAAGGGAGTCAAGGAAAGTTCTCAACATCTAAAGGATCAATTTTTATATCGACGGTATAACATTCATTCTACTGCAATTGAAATACCGAAATTAGTGATTGATGGGATTATTGGCTGAAGTGTTGAGTTTGTATCAGTAGTTAAATTCCCTAATCATCACTTAAATGGAGATTCTAAAAGCTGATATCCCTTCGTGTTCTAACATCCTGCAACCCTATTTTCCCACCACTCAATAAGCTCACACGATAGGAGTGTTCTTTTCCTGTGCAGCTACTAACATGCCACAATTCTTGGTCAGGCGCAGCAGTTAATTCAATTCGAGAGATGATAATTTTTTGATCCAAGCATGTGTGAAGTAATGCCTCAGCTTGAGTGAGTAGATCGATTGTTTTTATTTGTTGCTCTGAGGAATAGCGAGATGGATTGTCACTAGGAAAGGGAGACATTGACGCGCATGAAATTAATAAAACACTAGTGATGGTTGAAAGAATTAATCTTATTCTCATTTTTGCCTCTTCTTATTTTTTGGATCAAAATTTCTCACATCATTGCAATGAGGATGTCGTTTCACTGGGTTGATTCTTGAGCAGACTTATTTGCAGATTCTTATGCTGCTAATTTTTGATCATTTATTTCATTTAAGTATACACAAAAGTATTTGTTTTGAGTGATTTAAATACACCGCTCAAAAGTATATTGTTATTGCTTCTGGTTAGGCTTTGGTCACCCTGCAGTTATCAATCATAAAATATCTGCGTGCATCTACGATAAATAGTTACTAGTAGATTATCGTGTTTTGTAAAAATTACGATATACTCAACGATTCTATTAATGATTTCAGGGAGAGTGATATGTCAGTTACACCCGATTTGGTAGAAGAGCTGAACGCTCTAATTCACTTCAATTTGTCTAATGTCCAATCCGGAGTTAAAGTTCACAAATCAGCAGACCCCGCAGTTATTGATGCGTTTCAACGTTTATATGAAAAAGGTTTGGTTACTCAGGCTGATGGTGGTTATTTAACACACCTAGGGGTTGAAGCAGCTGAGCATGCAGAACACTTGTTAATAATATTAACATCACAAACGGTAGCCTGACCTTTCGTTGGTAATAATATTTTTCTAAATTTCAATACCTTATTCACTAACAAGCAAGCCGTGTCGATAAAACACAGCTTGCTTCACAGATTTCACATCGCTCAATGTATAGCTTTATGCTAATATAAGGGAAATATTCCCACTTTATGAATTGATTTATGCCTGAAATTGAGAGTGCCGCACCTTCACAAGCATTGGTATCAGCATTAAGCAAACTGTTGAAGCCGCTTGTACGTCTGCTGATTCATTTTCAAATAACTTATCCTTTTGTTTCGCAGCTTCTGAAATCAATTTATCTCCAGGTAGCAACAGAATCATTCCCGGTGGAAGGAAAACGTTTAACAGATTCACGTTTATCATTGTTAACAGGTGTTCATCGAAAGGACGTTCGCCGATTGCGTTACGAAAATGATCCTATTGCGGCAACGGAATCAAAGCCTGGTTCTTTAAGTGCGCAGGTGATTGCTGCGTGGCTGAGCTTTCCTGAGTATTTAGATGAGGATGGAAATGCAAAGCCGCTGCATCGCTTAGCAACAAATGGCGAACCGAGTTTTGAATCTCTTGTTGAGGATGTAAGTAAACAGGATTTGCGTTCACGCTCGTTGTTGGATGAATGGATGCGTAAAAAAATCGTGAGTCTTGATGACGATGGACTAGTGCATTTAGAAAAAGAGGCATTTCTGCCTTCCGAAGATTTTGATGCTAAAGCTTATTTTTTCGGCCATAACGTACATGATCATATTGCTGCCAGTACACATAATTTAATGGGCAATACACCAAGTTATTTTGATCGTGGCGTATATTATAACAACTTGCGTCCAGAATCGATTACAGCATTGCAAGAGCTATCTGAGCAACAAGCAATGAAACTGATTAAGGAAATTAATCGCAAAGCGCGTAGTCTGCAGCGTAAAGATAGTGGCGAAAAAGAGGCGGAGCATCGCTTTCGTTTTGGGGCCTATTTTTATTCAGAACAACAAGAAAAACATGCTGGTAAAGGGGGAGAAGATGAATAGGTTAATGCCATTTATTTTATTTGTTTTTATATTTGCCTTTAGTTCAATCTTAATGTCTGCAGAGCCTGATGAGAGTGGAATTGGTGGTACAGGTGTTAGCAAGCCAATATTAGAAGATGAAATATTCAATCGTCCCGAAGTACCAGAAATTGTGGATATCCCTGAGGTGCCAGAGATTCCTGTGCCTGAGCTTGATGGGATGGTGGATGTTGTCCCCGAGTTTTCAAATGAAGAAATAGCGACGCCTGCAGATACGGCTGATTGAGATTAGTCCGAGTGGTCTACCAGTGATAGGAAGCTTGTAGACCACTTGCCCAGTCGAGTTTTAGATCTTTAAAGCCTTTTATCATGTAAAACGAATATTTTGTCTTTTTATGTGCTTTCCAGGTAACGTGAATCACACTCTCTAAAGTATCATCGCTAATATTCTGTGTTGCTTCTTCATAATCTAATATCACACCTCCACTGAACATTTTTGAGAATGTATGTGAGAGCCCCAGTGCAGTAGAAAAAGTACTTCTGAGTTCATTATCCCTCCATTGGTAAGCGATACTTGCGGTTAACCAGTTTTTCGAAATTTTATAATAAGCTGTGGTAGACAGTTTAAAATCATAACCAGCGGTTCCCAGGCCATCCGTTGTATCTGCTGTTGGTGTTTTTATCTTCCCTTCCACATCGAGGTAATGAATGAGGACAGGCGCTTTGAAAAGTTGTTTGACACTAACATAGCTATTCCCCAAGCCTTCCTGATCTATTTTTTTTGAAGTTGCCCGTCCTGTTCTTTCATAGCGAGAAAGAATGCTGGAAACCTTGAAGCTTGTTAAGCCGTTCTGTAGTCTAATAAAAACTGGCAGGCTGTTCAGCGTTAACGTATCGCTATTCTTATACTCTCCTTCGCTGTGAAAATAACCAATGCCAATGGTCGTTTTAACGTTCGAATTTGCAGCATTGCCGATGGATGCAAAGCAGACCAGGATTAATGCGAAAATAAATTTTATGAAATAAATCATTAGCTTCTATGCAAGTCTTCGTTTTGCAATGAATTTCTGTAAGTTTCTAATTATATCTGAGGAACTAATCGATTATATCGTCATTGACGTGGGAAATATTCCCATATATACTTTTTGAAGGTGGGATAATTTCTCTTTTAATGCTAGGGCGGGGTGACCATGAAAAGAAAAGCAGACTTCTTTGTAACCTATCTAAGTGTAGTAGCTATATCAATGATGTTATTTGTTAATGGCTGCAATAAAGAAGATGGCGATAAAGCAAGCGATGAAAAGCCAAATGTGCAGCTAAAAGCGGCGATATCAAATTCAGAATTCGAATCGGAAATAAAAACAATATTAACCAGAGCGGTTGAAGATCAATCTGTTTCAAACCTGGCATTTCCCGAATTAGAAGCTGGGGATGAAGTAGATACAGCAGTGCCAGCAGCGGAGATTAACGCTACTGCAGATGCATCTACAGAAGTGAATGTCAGTGGAACAAATTTAGTTGAAGCCGGGGTTGATGAAGCAGATATGGTGAAATCTGATGGCCGGCATCTGTTTATTGGTCGTCAGGGTAAGTTCAATTATCACTATTATGGTGACGACGCAATTTTACTAGAGCAAGCAAAGGACACAGGTATTGCAGAGATTGATGCTGTTATAGATCCTATACCCTATAGTGAAAGCCGATTAGAGCCCGCAAGTATACGAGTGATGAAGCTCGATAATGAATCACCAGGAACAAAAGAATTAACTACAATTGAATTTCCTGAGCGCGTCTCTTCCATATTAGGACTGTATCTCTCTAATCTCGCTGAAGACGGAAAAGCGAATCAATTAATCGCCGTAACGAGTGTCCGCGTAGGCGAAACAAATAATTATTTTCGTTCCAAAAATACCTGGGTAATCGCTTACGATGTGAGTAATCCGGAAGCACCCGAGAAACAGTGGGAGTTTGAAGTTGAGGGATATCATCACACTAGCCGCAGTATGAATGGCAAACTTTATTTGGTTTCTTCAAAATATCTGTGGATTGAGGAGCTAATTCTGGATAGCAAAGACCCCGGCGTTATTGAAGCAAATAAATCTTTGATTGAAAATATTCAAGTAGAAGATATTTTACCTTCAATCTGGGTTAACAATATTGCCACGAATATTATAAAAGCAACAGACTGTATGCTGCCTGTGCAAGACAATAAAGATTCGGTGTTTAGCAAAAGCCTGTTAGCGGTTTACACCATTCCTGTTAATGCGCCGGAAGATACAAAATCTTTTTGTACTGTTGAAAGTAGCGCTGAAGTTTATGCATCAACTAAAGCGATTTATTTTACAAAAGGTGAATTTGTTTACTCAGGTAATGTTAACGAGCCAGGAAAACATTACACAATTATTCACAAACTGGTATTTACAGAAGACAACGTCGCTTATCAAAGCTCGGCACGTATTCCCGGCTGGACGGGTTGGCGAAATCGTTCTTTTCGTATGAATGAATTAAATAGTGATCTTCGCATTGTGGTGACAGATTATGAATTGATTCAATTAGAGTCCTCGCTGGAAATTGAAGTAGATGCAACTGATCCACAGGATGGGGCAGTTGCGGAGGGGGATGATCCTGATTCAGCAGTTGAGCTAATGCCCAATGAGACTAGCCGTCCAATCATAAATTTTGAGCAACGCCCAGTTCATCGTTTATATGTATTGCGTGAAGATACATCAAATGAAAACCAGTTATCTATACTGAGTCAATTGCCGAATAAAGATAATTCTAAAGCGATTGGTAAACCTGGCGAAGATATTTATGCCGTTCGTTATTTTGGTGATTATGCCTACATTGTAACTTTTCGTAGAACTGATCCACTTTATGCCATTAATCTTAAAGATCCAGCTGCGCCATTTATCGAGGGTGAGTTATCTATTCCAGGATATTCAGACTACCTACACCCAATCAATGACGATCTTTTGTTGGGCGTGGGCAAACAAGCATCTGAAAATGGACGCGTTCAAGGAATTAAGATTGCTCTATTTGATGTGAGTGATAAAAGTAATCCAGTGACATTAAATGACTTGGTTATTGGTAAGCGAGGAAGTGACACCGCAGCGAGTTATGATCATCATGCATTTTCCATCTTATCGGATGCAGAAACAGGTGTTCACAAAGTTGCCCTTCCTGTTAGTGTTCATGATAGAGAAGTTACTGAGCATTATAGATGGGGTGACTTCACCTATTACTATTGGTCATATAGTGGATTGCAGTTATTAGAAATCGATGATGGATCACAATCTTCAGTTGCCTCCATGAGCGATGTTGGCGTGATAAAAGCGGCGGTATCTAGTAAAGAAAGGGAATATCATTATGCGCGAGAGCCAAGAAGTGTCATAGTGAATGATGCTGTTCACTATGTAGAAAGCGCTGATGTTTGGTCTGCAATGTGGGATCAGCCAGAGATGGTGAATGGCCCGAACTAAAAAAGTTGTTGTGAGGTAAGCGTTAAAAATACTACGTCATATTCATTACACCTAATCACTTGTTAATATTCTCCTTAGCAGTTAAGTCTAAGGAGAATCGCCCTGTTGACCACCAACGCCTCGAATACATTTATCCACACACATAAATCCCAAAAAGTCCGCCGGAGCAAATCACAATGGCGAGCGATATTTGAGTCGTTTGAACTGATTAATCAAAGTTTATGAAGGAAAAAATCGAAAAAATAGCCTTTGTCGAAAACAACAAAGGCTATTTCTAAGGTGATAAATTATGAAACAGGTGTCAAATAGGTGTATTAGCCTGGTTCGCTCCAATTGTATTTTACAACCACTTTCCCAACTAATTTGGTATTAAGCCCATAACCCGACATCTCGAATTTCATGGGAAAGGTTTCAAAATAGTTCGTGCGCCCAGTTTCTGCTGAGCCGTTCCAGTCAATCACAGAAATACTTTTAAGTCCATTTTGATCAGCAGTTAAAACTGTGGCTGTTACCCAATCCATAATTCCCATACCCTCCTGATGAGGAAAGGTAAATGTCAATGTTCTGTTTTCTGGGTTATCTACAACTTCAGGAAAAAAATTCGCACCTGAGACTCCAGCTATTTCGACCATTTTATCGGTAGTTGGATTAAAAGAGCCGCTATCCAAAAACATGTCTGTTCCGCCTAATTCCCATCGTAAAATATTGTTAGGAATTTCTGATTGACGCCAATGAAAACGGGTTCTACCATCTACTCCGGCTTCGTAAAAATCAGGCGTGTACTCGAAAAAATTAATTCGACTGAATTCTGCGCCATGTCCATAATCCACGATCAATGACATTGATTTTATCGTTGCACTGCCCACTGTATAAGCATCGAAAAACGTTGTTAGATTTGCGACATTATCCTCATCATCAGTTTCGATGATAAAAGGGTGTTCTGCGCCCACTCCAGGTAGATCCCACGGTCTTCCAGTTCCGTCAGGGAAAAAACCAGGTATGACTTCGATATCAACTCCAGGACCATGAATGATGACAACGTCTTCTGTTAATACAACACCTTCTACCTCTAGTGTTGCAAGATTATTTAAAACGTCTGGAAAGTGCATGGTATAACCTTGCCCTAACAGGCCAGTAATTTGAGTGACATCGATTTGATCGATTTCTACATTTCCATGAATCACACCATCGATTGTTATATCTCCAGAAATTGTAACGTCTCCGTTAAATTTACCCGCCAAGCCGCCTGTTTCATGAGTGACAGATAACACGGGAGCTGGTGTTCTTCCAATGGTTATAGGTCTACCTGAGAGATTCAATGGAACTTGTAGCGCTAAACTAACATCGCCTTTAACTCCACCACCTGTCAGGCCATTACCCGCTGCTACAGCGGTAATAGTCCCTCCAGCTTCATTATCATTACCGTGACAGATATAACTGGTAAGGGAAGGATTTACTTCAATTTCGTCCAGTATATTATTCCTATCCTTATCCAAGCCGGTGTCAATTCGAAGGCCGCCGTTCTCACAATTTCTGCCAGCGATTTCGTCTGAGACTCTCAGTAATGCACTTAATCCAGTTTTTCCTGGGTCTCCCGGAGCACCAGTGGGGCCACTTGAACCTGCAACACCTGCCGGGCCTTGGCTACCCGGATCACCGTGGCAGACTTTTGCAATATCATCCACTTCGTTAACATCTAATAAGCCATTACCATTTTCATCGATACCAGTTTCGATAAATATTCCGCCATTAGTACAATCGGTATCCGACGCGGGTAGTGGAGCGGTCTTGGAAACAACAGAAGGATTGGTATCAATTGTGGGTTTGTTATTATCATCACTCTCATCACTGTTTGACGTGGGTAGACAAGCCGATAATAATAGTGATGAGGCTAATATGCCGAGCCGAAAAAACTTTATGTTATTCATTGTTGTAGCTCCCGATTTACTTTAAATTCTCCATTTGTCTATAGCTTAAGGATTTCAACAAATCCCGGCAGGAGAATAAAATTTATATATTATTTCTAATCCTCTTTGCGGAAAAATCTGCGTCAGCTAAATCGATTTCTTGTGCTAAAGATAAACCGCCAAAAACAAGATCAACTTCACCTCCATTTTCTGATGCCTGACGTGCACCAATGAGTATGTCATCATACTCATCGTTATTAATATCTCCTCCGCCAGATATTGAGTATCCACTTATGTCGCCCGCTGATTTACCAACAAATCTCACATCAGGTTTCAAATTAGGTTGATTGTTGAGATCGATCCCTGGTCGTCCATAATTTACATATGTAATGCCTGCTTTTGAGTTCATCTGATAGCACAACTAATGCTTTGTGACCATCTTTACCATCACTTCCCGCTTTCCCTGCAGAACCAATTACACCATCAACACCATTCTCTCCAGCAGGTCCTTGAGGTCCGATAACACCTTATAGCCCAACTGCGCCGTTACTTCCGGGTTTGTCGTTACAAACCTTATCACTTCCATCAACTTCTATTGCGTCTAGTACACCGTTACCATTTTTATCAAACCCTGTTTCTACCAGGATACCGCCGTAGGGGCAGTCGCCATCATTATTGGGGAGTGGGGAAGTTTTTGCGGTAATTGATATTGTGGCTTCACTGGTAGCTGACTGATTCGGACCGTTTTCTATTGCGCCTTTACTACAAGCTGCGATGATAGAAACGAGGATAAAATAGTTCATTGTGAAAAATAGATATTTTAACTTTCGCATAACAGCTTTCTCCCGAAGCTGAATGAATCTCTTTTTAGCTTATGAGAGTCGCTGTTACAGATCTGTTACAGTTGTTGGGAATCAAGGAAAATATGTCTGTTATCTTAGCATTATTAGTAATTACTAATAAAAAAGTACAAAATACAATCACAATAATTCGTTAATGTGTGTTTTTCATTAATTTGAATACCTCCGAGCTATCAACTGTAACTCATCTGTAACAAGTTCTTTGTTATTTTGATGTTATGGACTTTCAACAAAAGGGGCTGATGATAATGAAAAGAATAGAGTGGATTCAAAAATTTCTCTTTACAGCGTTAATTGTTGTTAGCAGTGCGAGCTATTCCACACTCTACGATCGTGGCAATGGAATGGTTTATGATTCCGATCAGGAAATTACCTGGTTGTTAGATGCAAACTATTCGATGACGTCTGGTTATGATGCTGATGGTTTGATGGATTGGGATAGTGCTATGCTTTGGGCGAGTGATTTAAATTATGCTGGTTATGACGATTGGCGTCTACCTGCTTTGATCGATGGTGGTTCTCTCGGTTGTGATCATGGATATGATGATAGTGATTGTGGCTATAATGTTGACACTTCAGGTTCTGAACTCGCATTTCTCTGGTATGACATTCTTGAAAATATCGCAGCGTATGACACTGATGGAAACTATCCACAAGCAGGTTGGGGATTAACTAACACCGGTGCTGATGGCGTGGATTTTTTTAATATACAAGATTTTTATTATTGGACAGGAACAGCGTATGGTCTGGATACAGGCGATGCCTGGTATTTTGGAACCTACAATGGTCACCAATTTCCACTGCTGAAAAGCAATGAATATTATGCCTGGGCTATGCGTGATGGGGATGTGGCACAAGTGTCAGCTCCTGCTACATTGTTGTTGATGTTATTTGGGTTGATGAGTTTTATGAAAAATAATTCAAAGACCCACGTGCAACGGAAAGAGTAAATTTTATTAGAAAAATGTTTGGACCTTATTTTATCTCTTTTGAATGTTTGGAGAACATCTTATGTTTAAATTGAAAAAAATATTCTTAATATTGGCACTGTCCGTTATGTTCATAACAAAATCCAACGCAGCGCTAATTGGCGTAGAGGATTATGGAGATTATTTTACAGACAAGAATAATAGTCTTGACTGGTTAGATGTTACTTTGTCGATTAATCGTTCATATACTGATGTTAGCAGCCAATTAGGATTGGGAGGTGATTTCGAAGGCTGGAGATACGCGACTGCAGCCGAGTTTGGTGGAATGCTCTCATCCGTTACGGGGGTAGATGAAGGAATTGATGGGGTCGGACAATACAGTGCATCGGTACCCGAGGGAGGATATGATGAGTTGGTAGATATGATGGGAGATACGTTTGGTATCTGGTGGCAGGAGACAAACGGAGTAATATTTTGTGAAGGTGTAAACGCTGATAGGTGTGTTGACGGTGATTTTAGACAGACTATTGGACTGATTTTCGAAAGTTATAATGCTAATTTTATCTATAGTGCAACTATTACGGATGACGATTGGCTTTTTACAAATGAGGATAGTGCAAATACTGCGGGTATTGTGAACGTGAATACGATTTCTTTTGCTATCGGATCATTTCTAGTACGTGATACCGTTAATGTACCAGAACCTCAGTCGGTTTTGCTTCTGTCTATTGGTTTAGTTGGCTTATTCGCGATGCGACGTCGCTAGGTTTCTTATGTTGTTATCAAGTCGGGAATAAAGAATACCTTCGGAAATAGCCTGTTAGCAGCAGGGAAGCTGCCTCCAAGCTTATATGGATGTATTTACTGCGTAACTGTTTTCGACGGTATTCTTTGTTTCCGGTTTATTAGTAAATACGCCGAGCATTTAAAACATCATTAGTCAGACTTTTGAGTATATTAATTGTGCTGAGGTAGTTAAACAAGGCAGTTGGCAATTTCAAGAAATTACATCTCAAACCACCAGGTAACGCCATGTTGGTAGAGTAATTCACGTAATCATCATAGTCCTTCTGCTCAAGTAATGACTTGAATTATTCCTGTAATTCACCAGGTTGCAGAACCAAGATTTTCTCCCTTACAATAGCTAATCTTTATTATTTGATCACAAATTGATTGAATAGCGAAATCGTAAATAGTACTGGATGAATTAGGTGTTGATAGAAAATAGAACGACATTAACAAAAAATACGCGCCCGGTTGTGAATAATGTCTTACATCGGGAGCGTTTGTTTAAGCTGTTTGATGAAAGTAAACCGGTCATTTTTCTTACTTCCCCCGGAGGAGCGGGGAAAACAACCTTGGCTTCCAGTTATGTTGATAGTCGGAGGCTTCCCTGCGTGTGGTATCGCGTGGATAGTCGTGATGCCGATGCTTCCACGTTTTTTCACTATTTTACTCAGGCAGTGCAACCATATTTAACCGAGAAAAAATCGTTACCGAAGTTAACACCAGAATATCTCCCCAATATCGTGCTTTTTGCGCGGAATTATTTTGAATCGATATACAGACAATTACCGATGAATACTTTGATGGCCTTTGATAATTATCAGGAAGTCACTGAAGATTCGGTGTTTCATACGCTGCTTATTTGTGCTTTGGAGGTGATGCCCGAAGGGTTCAAGGCTATGTTTATTAGTCGTGGCAAGCTACCAAAAGAGTTTATGAGGTTGTTGGCGAACCGAGTTGTGGAAGTTATCGATTGGGAAGCTGTCCGCATGAATCGGGAAGAGGTGCGAACATTTATTAAGACCGTTAAGCTGTCTGACGAATTATCTGATCATGAACTTGAAAAACTTTATGTGAAAATAGAAGGCTGGCCGGCAGGTATTATCCTCTTTCTGGAAGGTGCCAAACTTGATGGTTTTAACTTAGGTACTGATGGTGTAGAAACACCAAGTGCTATTTTCAACTATTTTGCACTGGAAGTGTTACAAAATATGGATGTGCAAACTAAGTCCTTTCTATTACAAACTGCATATCTTCCAAGAATGACAGCGGAGATGGCAAAGTCGCTCACCACAAATTATCAAGCGGCTAATATATTAACACTACTCAACGAAACTAACTGCTTTACAGAAAAACACGCAGGCCTGGTATCTGTGTACCAGTATCATCAATTGTTTCGGGAATTTCTGCTTGTGCAAAGCCAGGAATATTTTTCCAAACCAGAAATTATTGAGTTGCAGACTAAAAGTGCTGCTTTATTAGTTGCGGCTGGAGATATAGACGAAGCTGTCAATCTCTATTTTTCCGCTCAGGCATATGAATCTATTGCTGCGCTGATACATGATGTGGCAATGCCACTTATGCAACAGGGGCGTTTTCAGGGTCTATTAGGTTGGCTGCAACAATTACCTGTGAACCTTGTAGAGTCCGACCCTTGGTTATTGTTTTGTTTAGGGACTTGTCAAATAACGAGTGCGCCTCAAGAGAGCGCTACGCTATTGTCAAAATCGTTTCGGATGTTTAATGCGGCAAATCATCCTGAGGGAACGTATTTAGCCTGGGCAAGTGCGGTAGAAGCGATTATTTTCTGTTATGGAGATTACAAAGCGCTGGATCCTTGGCTCGCTGAGCTAGGTAATATTACAGAAAAATATGGCCCTCCACCTATGGGCGAAATTGAAGCACGCGTGATTACCCTGGTTTTAAACGCCTTTGAGTTTCGTTCTCCAGGAAGAACACGCATCGAAAGCCATTGGATTGAACGTGCCCATGAAATAATCGAAAATTTTTCGGGTAATGAGAATCTCTTAGATGTGGATCTGAAAATCAATTTGATATTTACCGTATTGTATCACTATCAATATATGGTAGATAAAGCCAAGTCAACGCCGTTGTTAAAACGTTTACAAGGTTTTTTGGAGAATAATAATCTCCCTCCCTTGGCCAGAAGTCGCATTCAGTTGGCGCATGTACTACAAGGCAATTTTTTGTGTGATCCAGAACTTTGTCTCTCTTCCACCTTGGCAGGTTTCAAACTGTCGGAAGAAATAGGTATACATGTTTTTGATTATTTATACATATGCAATCTGGTATGGATCTCTGTTGGTGTTCAGGATTTTTCGACTGCGGAAAAATATTTGAAAAAAATGGAAAATATGCTTGAACAAGCAAGGCCCTGGGAAGTTGGTTATTATTATGGTTTACGTACCTATCTGTTGTTAGAAAAAAAACAAATACCCGAAGCGCTCGAATACGCAAATATTTCCTATTCCGGCCTCGATAAAACAGATATTTTTCTGGGGCACTATTTTTACACAGGCATACATGCATATGTCATGTTTGAAGCTGGACGATTAGAAACAGCAAACCAGACACTTGGTCGTTTAAAAGAAGTCGCTGATGAGTCACATTATCCCAATATGATGTTTGGTTACCTGCTTACAGCGAGCTATTTTTCTCTGAAAAAGAAGGAGGAAGAATTGGGGCTGGAACTCTTGCGCCAAGCAATGAGGCTTGGCAGAGAGCACGCTTTTTATCATCATCTTATCTGGCGACAAAAGGTGATGGCCGATTTGTGTTATCGCGCACTGGAAGCCAATATTGAAATCGACTATGTACAGAAATTGATTAAACAACGTAATCTGCTTTCCGAAAACTCACCGATTAGTCTAGAGAATTGGCCGTGGCTGGTAAAGCTATATACCTTGGGTCGCTTTAACATCGTTATTGATGGAGAGGTGTTGAGTCTCGGTAGTAAAGGTCACAAAAAACCGATGGAGTTGTTAAAAGCGATTATTGCCTTGGGTGGTCGTGGAATTAGTGAAAGCTTGTTAACTGATAGTCTATGGCCTGATGTGGAAGGAGACTCTGGGACCAACAGCTTTACTACGACACTGCATCGTTTGCGGAAACTCATCGGTAGCCAGACAGTTGTTTGTAAACAAGGCAAGGTTTCACTCGATGAACGAGTGTGCTGGGTTGATGTTTGGGCCTTTGAGCGTGAACTTAACCGTTTGAAACACGCTTTAAAGCAACAAGAAATTTCAAAAATAATCCGTTCGGCTGATTTACTTATGCACTATTATCAGGCTCCTTTCTTGGCAAAAGAAGAAAACTCCTCCTATCTATTGCCGTTGCGTGAACGACTACATAGCCGATTCATACGCGCGCTATTGGATTTGGCAGACTTTTTTTTATCAAAAGCGCAGTTAGAGCAGGCAATAATATTTTATGAAAAGTCTATTGAGCTAGAACCTTTAGTAGAGAAAGCGTATCAAGGTCTTATGCAGTGCTATCTTGCCCAGCAACAAGCGGCAGAAGGTGTAATGATCTATGAGCGATGTAATCAGCAATTGAAAGAAAATTTGAACATTAAACCATCAAACAAAACACTGGTGTTGTTGAAAGAGCTAAAAGCACTCTAATTGCTTAGTCGACTTTAGTTTTATCACTTGCACTGTGACTACTCATGAACTAATGGCTTCATTGCGCACCATGTGCCCAATTAGTTGAAACAGTATGGATAATTACGATGCTTCCATGTTTGTTTTCGTACGAAAAGATACTCTATCATATTTTCGTTATTTCTATTGTAATCGTAACTACTCACGCGGTATCTCTAAATAAAGCGATTGGTGCTATACAAGTCGTAGAAACTGTTGTCCGCATGGATGCGGACATCAAGCGCCCAAGGAAGGGTTTACAGCGTGTTTCGGAGACTTGTATAGCGCTAAGCGCGTTTTGTGGCACTTAAAGGTAAGTAGTTACTTGTAATCAATCATTATTCTCCAACTCATACCTAAATGCGGTTTATTTTTAGCTAGCAAAATCTAAAAACTTTCAAACTGTAACTTATCTGTAACATTGCTTCATTTAATATTGAAGCAGATGTATTCCACTAGCGAGTTTCAACTTAAGGAGACTAGTGTGGCTGAATCGTATATTTTACGCATATATCGACGGGGTGATGAGAGTGCTGACAAAAGCAAGCTTAGCTATCCCGTTGTGGGCATGCTAGTGGATTTAGAGACTGATAAAAATTTTCCTTTTCATTCCATGGAAGAGTTGTGGCGACTCATTGCCGATAATTCACTGGCTGAATCACAGGTCCAGTGGAGGGATGATGAAACGAATAATGAAATTTAAAACTAACCAAAATTTTATATCTTGTAAGGAGGGTGTTATGTTTCCCAATGTTCGTCAAATCTCATTAGTCAGTGCGATAACATTAGGGTTTTGTTTGCCTGCAAAATCGCTATTTGCGGGAATTGTTACTATGGATTCAAATGAAAGTGGGGTACGAACAATCGTTGGAGTCCATCAATATAATGCTGCAGAGCCTATGGGAATTGGAGATGTTATTATTCAAGACAGTAATGATTTCATGATTTATCCTGATGCTTATGACGGTTCTGTTGAGCGCCACTCATCGGCTTACACAGATATAGCCACCGGTGGTGATATTTATTCAAGACAAGAAAATAGTTTTTCAGGCCATACCTTCTCAGGTAGTGGAGAAATTTGGTCAACATCGGAAATTGTTTCTAATGATCCTCTAGTTTCTGTCGGATTTCATGCAGAAACTTTTACGGTATTTGAGTTCACTATATTTGAAGCACATGACTACGATTTCAATTTACAAGCTTATTTGGATTTTACTTATGAAGGAGATGGCACATCGTTTAACGAAAATCTGTCAATAGCTTTGATGGAAATGGAATTCGGTTTTGTAGAAGATTACATTTTCACTCAAACCTACGACGTGTATCACGGAGACGTCAATAGAGATATTGGACTTGAAGGCCATAATGTCTACGAAGGAGTCCCAGCTGAAATCTTTGTACCTCTCACCGGTTCGATTGCCGCCGGGAAATATGTTTTACTGGTTGGAATGGGAGCTGATGGAGAATTATCACCTTACTCTAGTTTTGATCCAACATTGTCATATGAATTTCAATTTGGTTTGACTGAAACTGCTGCTAAAGTTTCTGAACCAATTAGTTTGGCTTTGGTAGGATTGGGATTGATGGGGATGAGCGTGTTTCGCTTTAAAGGCCAATTGCATAATCCTAGATTCCTCAGCTGACCACTCCATTCTGATGGTAGCGGAATGAAAAGGGGGCAATCATATTAAATAACTTCTATTCGTGAAAATGTGAAATGAATGAGAATTAATAAAAAACACTTGGCTCCTTATCCTTACGGGAGATTGTGGAATTTACTGTGCTAGAGTTAGCAGTATTTTAAGTTGCCAAATTTCGAAGTTTATCAATTCCATTTACTCACCTCGCACCCAGTGATATCAAATTAAGCATTAAACGAATCTTTTGCAACCAGCATAGTGTTAATTGGATTTGTTGAGATCTCTGCTAAATTTTATTCTAGACTTGACTTTACAGATGTAAAAGTCAGTGAAGAGAAAACTTATTGCTGAAGTGTGGAGATTATTAGTTACCTCGTTATCCCACGGCTCCCGTGCTAATCTGTACCCGTTGCCTTATTAGAAATAAGGGATTAAGTATTCTACAGAATAGACATTATAAAATATGCTTAACCCCTTATTTGCTTATTACTTTGTTATAAATCGTGGCAGCGCTCGAAAAAGGATTTAGAAATGGTGATTAATCATTCAGTTGTTATTAAATAGGTTTGACCCCTTGTTTGGTTTGAGTCCTGCGAAGGCGGTAGATGACAATCAGGTCAGACCGAGGGGAATAGAAACCTGTTTAACGTGGAGATTGAAAAAATCGTCTAACGAATGAGGTCGTTTCCCAAGCGTATATTCATCTAGGTCCAGGTAATGAGATACCTAATAGAAGACCGAATGGTGAGGTGCAGTCTAATTCTGATTGTTGAAACGGCTTAGCTTGACAACCGGGTGAGTCCATGTAGCCGGTAAGGTCCCATTGAACGTATTGTTATACCTTTTTCCTATCTTCAGCTTTTGTGTAAACAATGCCTTTTTCTCGTTTTCCCACCGCAATAATGTATACGGTTATTTCTTCATCATTGACTTCATATACAAGTCTATACCCCACAGACCTTAACTTTATTTTATAAACACTTTTAAAACCACTTAACTGGTTTGCTTTATTATGTGGATTTTCTATTCTCTCCTGTAATTTCTTTTTAAATTGCTTCTGAATCGGTGGGGCGAGTTTTTTCCATTCTTTTAATGCTGTAGGTATGAATTTGAGTCTATAAGTCATTAATATCTACTTCTATTGCATCCTTCAGCTCATTTTTCCGGTCGAGTATAATTTGGGCTATTTCTTGGTCTTCAATTTTCTCCATTAACCACTCGTATGTTTCTGCGGGTATCAGATACGCAGCGGGCACATTATGATTGAGGATAGCTATAGGAGATCCTTCAGCTGCCGTAAGTAGAGCTGTGGGATTTTTCTTTAATTCTGAGATACTTGCAGAGCAACTAGCTAATATTTGTTTCATGGAAACACCTAATAGTGATCAATTATATGGTCTAAATATAGGTCTTATATCGGTGCTTTTCAAGTATTTATTAGAAAAGAATTTTGACAGGGTATAACATTATATTAGATTTATATAAGGGGGGTATAAAACGATTTGTTGTCGGGTTTCTTTTATTCATTGGATTTACAAGCACAGTATTTTCTGAGCCAAACTGTACCGAGGTAGGTGTGCCTGAAGGAACTAACTATAATCAGTGTAGTGGTTTGTTAAACGAGATAGTCTCGACAACAATGATTTACACGCATGTGTTAAACAAAGGTGGGCTAGCTGTAAGGAGTCCAGCGGATGGGCTTTAACTTCACAAATCATTGTGTAGATATTATTGAGAGTGAGTCAGAAGTGTCATAGAAAGCGCTGAAGTTTGGTCAGCAATGTGGGATCAACCGGAGGTTGTGAATGGCCCGAACTAGAAGGTAGTAGTGAAGACCAAAAAAGCCTGCGAATAATTTACAGGCTTTTTTGTTAGCTGTAATTTAGTTATCAACTAGGGGTGGTTGCGTTATTTGCTTAAAGTCAGATATGAAAAGGCTATAAGCTCCTGCGACTCCTGCATTGCTTACGCCATTGTTTGGATCAAAGTCCGCTATACCCGTTAAGTTACCTGCTGCGATTAATCTGTCACCAGCAGTTGTTAAAGCACGTCCAGCAACAGCCTCACCTGATGTGCTATTGAAGGTGTTAACCCAGCGATGGGCGCCATTACCCGGGTTCCAGCTTGCAATAAATGCACTGCTTGCGCCTGAAGCGGTTCTACTATCTTCATTGGCAGATGGGTCAAAATCAACTTTACCTGCAAAACTTCCAATTAAATGAATGTGGCCATCAACTTCATTTGCATCATAAATAATTCCTTCGCTACGGTCATCGCCATTTCCGCCAAAAGTTTTTGTCCAATCATATTCGCCGGATGCAGACAGTTTTGTGACGAAAATATCGTTGCTATCATTATTAGATGACCCAAAGTCATCAAAGGTATCGTCAAATTGGTCTCGTTCAATTTTGAATGATGCAGAACCTGCAAATGAACTTGTAATATAAATATTGTTGCTGCTGTCAGTCGTAAGCCAGCTTAGGGCTTTCCCATCGATGTTGCCCCATGTGCCACCGGCAAAACCATCTCCTGTTCCCCATGCGTCAATACGACGCCCCCAACTATAATCACCATTTGTCGCATCTAGTTGAGCAGCGATTATGCTATCTTTAGGTGATCCAAGTTCGTCGTTTGAATAAAAACAGCTTGGGTTGTTGCACCAATTACCATCAAATAGAATGGTGTCTCTGAATGAACCCGTCAAAGTCACGGTAGAACCTTGTTCATTTGTGTTAAAAATTATATCGTGTCCTACTGCTGTCGATTTTTGTTCAACACCAGGTTTCCATTGATTATTTTCTGCAGACATGTAAAAACCGAACGTTTCTATCCATGAAAATTTTTCATTGATGGTGTTGAATTTAGCAACCAGAATATCGCTTCCTTCGTTGAGATTCGATCCACTTCTTCTGATAATAGGAAGGTTTCCTTCGGTATTTTCTTTTTCAAATACAATATCTGTGGAAGACATACTGCCAACAAAGTAAAGGTTTCCATTCTCATCAATATCTACTCCGTGCGCTGTATCGTAGCCATTACCTTTTAACTGTTTAGTCCACTGCCATTTTAGGTCTGAGTTCAGCTTTGTGATAAATATGTTCTTAAAAGCCCATCTATTTGTTTCACGTTCGATGTCTAAATCGTCAAATTTAGCTGCACCGCTAAAATGTCCTACGGCAAAGATATTTCCTTCTGCATCTATTGCTATATCTTTAGTGTGAACGAAGAACTGAGGGTTTGTGTCGTTACTTCGAGCTACCCAAGCTTTGATGTAATTACCTTGTGGATCAAGTTTAACGATAAAGCCATCTTCAGATACGCTAGCATCTTCAGAGGGAGTCTCACCACTGGGATCAAGTGTCAGCTTGCCAGAAAAATGTCCAGACACATAGATATTACCTTGTAGATCAGTTTTAGTGGAAGTCACCGTTAATGGAGAACTCCATTGACCTTGTTGCGGATATTCGCCCATTAAATTTTTGATGTTAGTTAATGATAGTTTTGCGTTAATCACTCCCTCATCAGAAATATCTGACCAATCACTTTCATTTCCTGCTAAATCAACAGATTGAATCCTTGCTGCGAATTGGCGTTCAACCTCATCTGGAACATAAGCATATTCAAGGGTATTGCCAATATTGGATTCAAATATAGGCGTTTCTGGATTTGCTGCATCGACAATTTGTATATTGTAATAGTCTATTCCACTTGTATCTGTTACATCGGCATCCCAACTTATTGTTAACTTATCGTCTAGTGTAGATACATTTGCATTTGTTGTAAGGTTTGGTTTGGATGGTTTTTGCGGGGGGGTTGTATCAATAATAATTTCAACCATATCAGAGCTAAAACTTGTATTAGAAGCATTATCTGTCGCTTTGGCAGTTATTAGATGTGTTCCATCAGCAAGAATATCTTCGTGTAGTAAAGTCCAAGCGCCAGTGTTTTCCGCAGTTGTTGTGCCTTTTAATTCTGCTCCAATAAAAATTTCAATGTTTGAATTAGCCTCAGCAGTACCACTAATTGAAGGCTTTGAGTTGTTGGTAGGGCTGGCAATAGGAATGATTTCAGGTTTTCCTGGCGCAATAGTATCTACTGTAATTGTTAACTCTGTCGAACTTTCACTTGTGTTTCCCGCTGAGTCTTCAGCTTTGGCGATATAGGTTTGGTTGCCTTCATTAAGTCCAGTTAGTTTAATTTCCCATGTGTTGTTGGCTAAAGCTTTACTAGCAACGGCAATATTATTCTTGAAAAGCGTAACTGTTGCTCCTGATTCTGCTGTGCCAGTAATAGTGGGAGAACTAGTGTTGAAAATAGTATTTTGAGCGGTGGAAAATTCAGGTTTATTTGGTGCGATTGTATCGATTGCAATATTTATTATATTGTCGCTTTCGCTTTTATTGCCCGCAGGGTCTGTAGCGATGATAGTCAAGCTGTTTGAACCTTCAGGAAGTGACGTGCTTATTTTTATCGTCCAATCGCCATTGTCGTTTGCAGTGGCTTCACCTAATAATTGTCCGTTCATTAGAATTTCAATTTTGCTGCCTGCGTCGGCTTTACCCGTTAGCTCGGGTTGCAACTGTCCTTGAAGACTGGCTAAAAGGTCTTCCGCAATTGCTGGTTTTAACGGAGGTGTTATGTCAACAGTTACGGTGTAAAAACTGGTATCAACACTTTTGGCACCTGCCTGGTCAGTCGCAACAATCTTAAAGGTATATTCTCCATCTGAAAGTTCTTTCAGAGTTGTGCTCCAATTGCCGTCTGCATCAACAATAACGGGTTCAATAAGTTCTTTGCCATCTTCTCCAATAATTTTGATCTTGTTGCCTTTAAGGCCAGTGCCGCTTATATCGAGGTTTTTGCTATTTATAAGAGCGCCATCGATTAAATTATTGACTAGCGGAGCTGTAACTTTTGCATTTGGATCTTCTGGTTCAGGATTATCGTTTGAACTCAAGCAGGCTGTAAGAAGAAAGCTGCACAAAGCAAGCGTAACACAACGCGAAATAAGTGATTTTTGACGGGTTATTTTCATGTTTTAACCTTCTAATGAGAATGTTGTAGTTATGATTATTCTAGGCTTAAGGGAGTATATCGTTAAATTATCGGCAATGTCAGCTTTCTTAGTTATCCCTAGTCCCTACTTGGAAACACGCATACTGTACAAGCTCTTGATCCCAAGCTAAAACTAAAAATAGCCGCCGAACCTATGGGTGCGACTAATATTTTTTGTTTTAGCTTAGAATCAATATCATGCACATTATCTCGCGTTTCTAAGTAGGGATCAGGGAGTATGGGTTAATAATTATCCGAATCGCTGATTAAATGCGCTTTAATTGATGGCGAAACGACTTAGTTGCTTGAACAGTCTGCATATTTATTCTGATTTTTCACAAAATAAAATTTGATGGTGTTTTGATAAGCGCAAATAGCTAGTTTTGCGTTGATATGTGGGGTAAATAGATGGTTGTTCAGTATAACCGTGTGAAGATATTCAAGGTGCGAATTTTGGTTATGAAACACCCGCAGAAAGTGGCAACATTTTGTCAGCATTTAAAATATTATTGGGATCGAAAACTTTTTTAATACTGTGCATGTAATTAAGGCTTGTTGGTGTGATTTCACGGTCGACATAATCTCTTTTGGCGAGTCCGACACCGTGTTCGCCTGAAATTGTTCCGTTGAGTTGAATAACAGTAGTAAATACTTCATCCAGGCATTTGTCGGCATTTTTTGCTTGCTGAGGATCGTCTGGATCAACAAGAAGATTGACATGTATATTCCCATTCCCAGCGTGACCAAAATTTACAATCGTGATTTGGTATTTTTTGCTTAATTCTTCCAGCTTATCAATGAGTGCCGGGATCTTTGATACAGGAACAACCACATCTTCATTAATTTTTTTCGGTGCGACATTTCTTAATGCGGGAGATAGTGCTTTTCGTGTTGCCCAAAGTTCGTCAATTTCTTCTTGATTCTTGGGTTCGATAAAACTTAACAGGCCTGAGTTTGTTGCTGCTGTTTCTATTTTTTGCGCGCCTTCAATTAATGTTGATTCTGGTCCGTCGATTTCAATCATTAACATCGCGCCAGCATTTGATGGTAGGTCAGCATTGGAAAAGTCACGAACCATGTCGATTGCTGTGCCATCAATAAATTCAAGTGCACAGGGTGTGAATGGCTGCGCCATGATGGCTGATACCGCTTTTGCTGCGCTATGCATGTTGTCATAAATGGCTCGAAGCACACGTTTGCTTTCGGGGAGTGGCGTAAGTTTTAACGTGGCTTCAGTAATAATAGCGAGTGTTCCTTCTGAGCCAACAATTAGACGTGTCAGGTCGTAGCCAACGACACCTTTTGTTGTATAGGTGCCCGTAATTATTTCTTTCCCTTCACCGGTAATCGCTTTTAACCCGAGTATGTTTTCTCGCGGTGTGCCATATTTAACAGCACGAGGGCCAGCAGAGTTATAAGCAAGGTTGCCTCCTATAGTGCAAAATGCAGCGCTAGTAGGATCTGGCGGCCAGAAAAAACCGTGTTTTGCAATTGCCAGCTGTAGCTCTTGATTGGTTACGCCAGGTTGCACCGTTGCGACACGGTTTTCAGGATCTATGTTAATAATTTTGTTCATTCGTTCAAGCGATAAAACAACACCGCGTTTGATGGGGACAGTGGCTCCTGTTGTCCCCGTTCCTCTGCCGCGTGCGACGATAGGTATGTTGTGAGAGTTACAAAGCTGAACGAGTTGAAATATTTGTTCATGTTCTGTGGCGAACACGACGACGTCGGGCAGCGCGTGTTTCTTGCTGTTATCGTAGCCATACGACCAACATTCCGCTGGGTCTGTTAAGACGTTTTCTGAACCAAATATTTCTGTGAGTTTTTGAAGCGGGAAATCTGCCGGTAAGTCATTATTCATCGTTAGTTATTGTAATTGGGGTAGGTAAGACGTAGGGTTTGACTTCAATGATATCTTCCTCTTCTAGTCGTTTTTCCAGCGTATTAATTTGTTCTGTTTTTTTCTCTTCCGATTTAAAAGAAGCTGCCGTGAGGTTTTTTTCGAGTTTTCCGTTCTTTGATGCAAACAGTGGGATTACTGCAGTGGTACCTTCTATTTTATTAACAATATCGAGAATTGTTTTTGCCTCTTTATTGCTTACTAGTCCCATGAGATATATTTTTCGATTAGAAGTAACAATTTTAGTATTTGTAATAATACTTTTGTTTATCATGAGTGAGCTTTTAGTCTTCGTGGTTAACCACGTATCATTGCTTGCATCAGACAGGGAAAGCTTGGGTTTCAATTCTATGGCATCAATAACTTTCTCGACATAGCGGAGACCGTTGGTTTTTTCAAGGATAATGTTTTTACTCTCTTCATCAGGAGCTTCACCCGTTAACAGCACAGTGCCGTTAAAACTGGTTACTTTTACTCGAACCTTTTTACCAATTTTTTCATGACTGTAGATAAAGTCGGTGATTTGAGTTTCCACTGATTGGTCTTCAATCAACTTGCTTGTGCTGCGTCGGTCTGTTACAGCAACGGCAGTGCCTACCCCCGCTACGGTGCCAATAATCACAAGCGGCGTTGTACACGCGCTAATGGAAAATAGAAGAGGCAAACTTATCAATAAACAAAGGTTTTTTTTCATGATGATTAACAGCTTTAGTTAAATGTCTGTATTGAACGCGTCTTGAATCCAGTTAATATCATTCTGGTGAATAGATATTACATCAAACCGACAGGCTTTGTTAGCAAGTTTAGGATGTTTTTGGAGATACAATTGCGCCGTTAAAATAATTTTTTTTTGTTTATGGTAAGTGACAGTTTCTGATGGGTCGCCGAATTTATCGCTTTTTCGGTATTTAACCTCTATAAACAACAAGGTGTTATTATCTGCCGCGATTATGTCAATTTCTCCAAGTTTACATTTGAAGTTTGTATTTAAAATTCTGACACCACTTTTTTTTAAAAAGTTTTGCGCTCTCTCCTCACCCATATCTCCGATGCTTTTTGAGGTTTTTGAAAAGAGTTTCAACGTTTAAGGCTCACGGTTTCATCAGTTTAGTTGCTTGTTAAGTGGGCAGTGTTGGGGAGTAATACGGGGGCACCTTTTCTAAATTTCGCCCAACTCAGTTGGCGCATGATTAAATTGGTTTCACTCATGCTGAGTTCGCCAGTGGCGCCTTGTAAACGTGAGTTACTATTTGCGCGCAACCAATTAAGGTAAAAAAGAATATTGTAGGAGTCGGCTCCCAGGGCGTAGAGTCGGTTGAATTGTATGGTTTCATTTGGCCATAGACGTTGAATCTGTAGTTTGACGTTATCGTTTTGGTTTGTATCAATTGTCCAGGGCATGTCACCAACAATAACTTTATTTAAATCGCGGTCTTTTTTTCTATCAACATGGCCGGAGAAGCTATGAGATGTTGTGTATATAGGTAATTCTGATGCATGGTGAAAGCTGAGTTGAGGTGGAATCAGTCGCGCTTGCCGGGGAAAAGCAGCCATAAAGATAAAGTCAATGTCTTGTCTTCTTCGTGGTTCAAAGGTTAAAGATGTACCAATAATCGCCGACAGTTCCTTTTTTCTTGCATTACTTTTATCAATCGCAAGAAGAGATTTGATTGGGGTGGAAAAATCATTTTTCTTGGCGTTGTATGTTGCCTCTGATACTGTTTTACCGCCTAATTCTTCCCACTCAATACGGAATGCTTCAGTAACACGCCGTCCCCATTTGCTGTCTGGAGATATAATGGCTGCGTGACTTAATCCTTCTTGCCAGGCTTTTTGCGCGATCTGTTGGGCCTCTGCTTCAGGTGACAGAGGAAATTGGTAGAAGTTATTTGAGTAGAAATCAGAATTCTCAATCTGATTTAAGGCTAACGTGGGAACGCTGTGATTAGTGCCATGGGCCAGCATTTCAACGGCCTCCTTACGCAGTGGGCCGATGATGACATTAGCGCCATCATCTTTTGCCTGCTGATATAGCGCCAGTATGTTATTCACATCTCCACCGGTATCATAAATTCTAATGGCTGGTTTGATTTCAGGAGTATCTGCCGCGTAAAAACTTGCTAAGAAACCATCGCGCACTGCTTGTGCTGCGCGCTCATAACTCCCAGTCATAGGCAATAGCAATGCAATATTTTCAATGACTGCAGGTTCGTCTTCTTCTTGCGGTGCTAGAATTGCGAGCAGAAGATCGCTAACGGGGTGTTCCGGGTGAAGGGTTTTCCAGGACTTTAGCATATTGCCTAAACGGAAAGGATTTTTGGAGTTTTTGATTAATAAACTCAACTCCATCCAGTCTTTAATAATGCCAGGTTGACGATCATCTGCTAGTTCCTGTAACTGATTGGTGCTATGGGTTAAAAATCCCCTAATAATGGCTTGTTGGTTCGCCAGTTGTTTTGCTTCATCGCTAATGAGAAATTCGTCGAGTTTAATTCGTTCCAGAGTTGCGGATTGTATGTCACCTGCGAGGTTGTGTGCGCTGATGAGTAGTCTCAAAATATCCACTTCAGTGGCGAATGATGTGTAATCTTGAAATTGAACAAGATCAAGCCACTGCAAACTCAGCTCAGCGTTACGATTGTTAACTTCAAGACGGGCATTCAGATACGCAAAAAAGATGAGTTGTGTTTCTGTTAACTCACTACTTGTCATTTCATTGAGTAAGATGTGTGCAATATCGAAATGTTCCGCATCAATCAGTAAGCTGATTGCTTTTAATTGTATTTGCTGCTTTTCAGGTGCTTGCTTTTGATTTGCCGAGGCTAGATAGGCCATTGCTGCTTCAGCCAACAACCCTTCTTCGATCAGTCTTGATGGGTCATCAGTCGCCGTTATTGAGCGATCTAAGTGAGCATCCTCTGATTCCGAATCTGATGGTTTATGCTCCACCGATGCACAGCTCGCAAGAAAAATGGAAATCGCAGCTGCATAGATCAGCTTAGTGTTGCGGTAATTCAATAGTTAATCCTAAAGTCTGGCGTTGTTTAAATTTGGCGAAACTATAACATGTGCTAATTTTACTACGTTTAGTTTGGCCAAATAAAATTAAATTGGTGCGATGGGATTTGAGTTAAAATTCACACAGTCGTTTCACCTTAGGAACGTGTATGAAATAACTTGGACATCTGACGCTCATATTTAGTCTGTCTTGGTATGTTCTGAATGAGCAAAAGTGTAGGAATAGTCATTCTATTTCGAGCTTTTGTGATTGAAGAACATGCCAAGACGGGCTGAAGATGAGATGTAAGATGGGTAAGTTGTTTCATGTACGTTCCTTAACTTATTGATGGAGTAATTAGTGTCCTCTCAAACATCGCAAAAAACAGGCAAGCTCTACGTGGTCGCCACCCCTATTGGAAACTTGGGTGATATGTCACCACGAGCCGTTGAGACATTGCAATCTGTTGATTTGATACTCGCAGAAGATACTCGGCATAGTATACCTCTCCTTCAGCATTTTCAGATTCAAACAAAGTGCCAGGCTTTTCATGAGCATAACGAAAAAGAGATTTCAGAGCGATTATGCCAGCGTGTGCTGCAAGGTGAATCGATAGCCATAATCTCGGATGCTGGTGTTCCATTGATTAGCGATCCGGGATTTCCACTCGTTCGGCTTGCCCATCAATACAATATTCCTGTTCTTTCAGTGCCGGGTGCTTGTGCGGCTATTAGTGCTTTGTCTGTCTCTGGTTTAGCTACTGACAGATTTAGTTTTGAAGGTTTTTTGCCGTCAAAACGCTCGGCTCGTCAACGAGTTTTAAATGAGTTGGTTAAAGAGCCAAGAACCATGGTATTTTATGAGGCGCCTCGACGATTGATTGATACGCTGGAAGATATGCAGTTGATATTTGGCTCGGAACGCAGGGTGGTGCTTGCAAGGGAGCTAACCAAGCTGTTTGAAACTGTTCGCAATGCTTCATTAGGTGAATTACTTGAGTTTGTAAAATCTGACGAGAATCAACGTAAAGGTGAGTGCGTGCTACTGCTTGAGGGCGCAGAACTGGAGGATACAGACACGAGCTCTATTGAGAGTAAGGAGTTACTGCGTATTTTGTTAGATGAGTTGCCGGTGAAACAATCGGTGGCGATGGCTGTAAAAATAACCGGAATAAATAAAAACCGTCTTTATCAAGAGGCGCTTGAATTGAAAGAAGAGCTGAAGTAGGTATTTGCTTCCTTTCTAGCCTGCATTTATTCTGCTTTCTCCTCTGTATAGATTTTTATCTGTTATACTCACGGCCAGAGTCGGCTGAGCAGTCGCTATTATGTTTCATAATGGAGGAAAGTCCGGGCTCCATAGGGTAAAGTGCCAGGTAACGCCTGGGAGGCGCGAGCCTACGGAAAGTGCCGCAGAAAATATACCGCCTGATTGCTTCGGCTTTCAGGTAAGGGTGAAAAGGCGAGGTAAGAGCTCACCGCACCGGTGGCAACATTCGGTGGCAGGGTAAACCCCACTTGGAGCAAGACCAAATAGAGGCGTAGATAGTCTTTGACTATACCGTGTGACCCGCACGACGCCTGGGTAGGTTGCTTGAGGTAAGCGGTGACGCTTATCCCAGATGAATGACTGTTCTCGACAGAACCCGGCTTACAGGCCGACTCTTTTTTTCACTCAAATCGCTATTGATGTGAGTACCAACTAACAAAAACCTTCTATCAAGCCTCTTGTGTGGAAATATTCATCAAGAAGCGCCAGCATTCATTCTACTAAGCTATTGTTTATACTGGGTCTCAATTACGTGGCTCAAAATTATAAATCTGTTTGTTTTCAATAAGCACTTTCTAACTTATTGTTAATTAAGTATAATAAACACTCTTCCTACAGCTGTTTCTGAACATCCCCTGATAACCGAGCTAATTTCTTGACGGTATAGGTTTTGCTGCCTATAGTGGAGCATAGTGGTATATTGTGGGTAATTGTGGGTACGTTTGAGTGCAAGGTCTATTTAGAGGCGCCAGTAATTTAAATCTTGACGTGAAAGGGCGGCTTTCGGTCCCTTCACGCTATCGTCAAGAGTTATTGGATAGCTGTGAAGGTAATTTGATCATGACTGTTGATCATATTGACCAGTGCTTGCTGCTCTACCCAATTCACAAATGGATTGAAATAGAGGAAAAAGTCGCAGCCTTACCTACGTTCAATAAAACAGCTCGCGTTTTAAAACGCTTGCTTATTGGTTATGCAACCGACGTCAACATGGATAAAGCTGGTCGTTTATTGGTCCCACTTCCTTTGCAAGAGTTTGCCAGTCTAGATAAACAAATAGTACTGATTGGCCAAGGAAGCAAGTTTGAGATATGGGATGAGATGAAATGGAAGCAATCCACACAGGAGTGGATGGAGGAAGAAGCGAACAAAGATGAGCTAATCGGTGACTTAGCGTCACTCACATTTTAGACGGCGATAATAAATGCACAAATCAGTACTGTTTGACGAGTCAATTGAGGCTTTGAATATTAAGCCGGACGGAATTTACATTGATGGTACGTTTGGACGTGGTGGGCATGCGCAAGAGATATTGAGTAGATTGGGTCAGAGCGGTCGATTGTACGCTTTCGATAAAGATCCTGATGCCATTCGTCACAGCAAAGAGATTTTTGCTAACGAGAAGAGGTTTGTCATTGTGCAAGACTCATTTGGAAACCTGAAGCAGAATGCGGATTTGTGGGGTATTACCCATAAGGTCGATGGTATTTTGTTGGATCTCGGTGTTTCTTCTCCGCAGTTGGATGATGCATCTCGTGGATTTAGTTTTCTGCGTGATGGACCATTAGATATGCGTATGAATCCAGATGCTGGATTAAGTGCTGCTGAGTGGTTAGCTCAAGAAAAGGAATCTGAAATTGCACGAGTGCTTAAAGTTTATGGTGAGGAGCGATATGCGAAGCGTATTGCCAAAGCAATCGTAAAAGCGCGAGATGAATCTGAATTTACATCAACAAAACAATTAGCAGATGTTGTCGCTGCGGCGCATCCTGCCTGGGAAAAGCATAAACACCCTGCAACACGAGCGTTCCAGGCGATACGAATTTTTATTAACGAAGAGTTGAGCGATGTAGAGTTGTGTTTGCAACAGTCGCTTGATGTGCTCACTGTCGGTGGACGGTTAGCAGTTATTAGTTTTCATTCACTTGAGGATCGAATTGTAAAACGCTTTATCCAGCAAAATGTTAAGGGAGACGAGTTTCCACTTGATCTACCCGTAATGAATTCCGCATTAAAACAAAAACTAAAAAAAATCGGTAAATTAATTACGCCAAGCGATCAGGAAATCGACAAGAACCCGCGCGCTAGAAGTGCAAAATTGCGCGTGGCGGAGTTAATTGCGTGAAACCCTTGCTTGACATGATAAATGGCAAAATATTAGTGCTAGGTATGCTAGTGCTATCCGTTGCCGTATGCGCTATTGGCGTTGTTTATACAAAGCATATAAATCGTAAATATTTTACCGAATTGCAGAAGTTAGAAAAACATCGTGATGAAATGAATATTGAATGGGGGCAGTTGCAGTTAGAGAAAAGCACATTTGCCACGAGTAGTGAAATTGAAAAAGCCGCGCGTGAAAAGTTGGGAATGAAACAACCTCCCTTAAATGAAATTATTATGGTTAAGCCATGACGCAGCAAAACAACACTGAGATAACTAATAACTCTCCAGCTTGGCGCTATTATGTGGTAGTAGCGGCAATGTTGTGCGTTGCAGTTTTTCTTTCCTATCGTGCGTTGAATATTCAAGTGCTGGAAAATGATTTTTTAAAAAATCAAGGTGACGCTCGTCATTTAAGAACTATTTTATTGCCTGCCCATCGAGGAATGATCTCCGATCGAAATGGCGAAGTGTTGGCGGTTAGCAGTCCAGTGGTTTCTGTTTGGGCGAATCCGCAAGCCGCACCCAAAGAGCCGTCAAAATATAAAGAACTTGCAGAGCTAATCAAAGTCTCGGAAAAAGATATTAGTGCAATGATTGCTGGCAAGCATGATAAAGAATTCGTCTATTTGCGGCGCCAGATGAATCCGGCAATCGAAGATAATATTCGTGCGCTTAAGATTCCTGGTATTTCAGTGGTTCGTGAATTCAAGCGCTACTATCCTGCTGCAGAAGTAACATCTCAGTTGGTAGGTTTTACAGATATTGATGATAAAGGTATCGAAGGCGTTGAATTGCAATTAAACGATTCTCTGAAGGGTAAACCAGGTCAGGATCGTGTCGTGAAAGATCGCATGGGACGAATTATTGATTCAATTGATCTAATAGAGATTCCTGAGTCAGGAAAAAATGTTGAACTGAGCATTGATAAACGTCTTCAATACATTGCGTATCGTGAGCTTAAAAAACAGGTTCAAGCACATAATGCAGTAACCGGAAGTTTGGTGTTGATGGATGTGCACACTGGGGAAATTTTAGCGATGGTTAACGAGCCTTCGTATAATCCCAATCGAATTACAAAAGCAGATGCGCCTAATTTTCGTAATAGAGCAATGACAGATTTAATCGAGCCTGGATCAACGATCAAGCCATTTATCGCGGCAACTGCATTGAAGAGTGGAATGTTTAGTCCACATACACCAATTGAAACAAACTCTGGCGTTTTAAGAGTCGGTAAAAATTATGTGAGAGACACGCATGATTATGGTGATCTCGATTTAGCAGGCGTTATAACAAAATCCAGTAACGTCGGCATTAGTCTCGTTGCATTGCAATTGCCTAAGGAAATGATCTGGGAATCTCTCTCTGATTTTGGATTTGGCGAATTAACGGGTAGCCAATTCCCAGGTGAGCGAAAAGGCATGCTTCCTTTTTTTGGCGAGTGGGATGAGTTCGAGCAAGCTACTTTATCATTTGGTTATGGCATATCGGTTACACCGATACAGTTGGCACAAGCGTATGCGATGTTAGCAAACGGTGGTTATTTAAAACCTGTCACCATGTTGAAGCGCGATACAGTACCAGAAGGTAAACGAATACTGAGTGAAGAAATCACTCACGAGATAATGTTGATGTTGGAGTCTGTTGTTACACGCGAAGGGACTGCGTTGCAGGCAGGTATTCCAGGTTATCGTGTTGCAGGAAAAACTGGAACAGCCAAGAAAATCGGCAAGCACGGATACATGAATAAAAACTATCAAGCTATGTTTGCCGGTGTTGCACCTGCTAGCAATCCACAGCTAGTTGCTGTTGTGATTATTGATGATCCAGATATTGAGACAGGATACTACGGCGGTGTTGTTGCTGCCCCAGTATTTTCTCGCGTGGTTTCAGAAGCCTTGCGCCTTTTGGATATTGCCCCGGATGATGTGGATGAGAAGCCATTACGCATTGCACAGACAGAGGGAAACATCCATTGAATACGTTTCCTTCTATAACACTAAATAAGCTATTACATGGCTTTGTTGAAAGTGAGTCTCGACGTAATCCTGATATATCCGGGATAGCGGTAGACAGTCGGATGGTTAAGAATGGTGATCTGTTTTTCGCATGCAAAGGTGCAAATTTAGATGGTACTCGCTATATTAAAAATGCCATTGATGCTGGAGCTGTTGCTATTGTTGTTGATTCTACCTCTCGTGCAGTAGATGAAGAATCGGTTCCTGTTTGTGTTGTTGAGAATTTAAATATCCGCTTGGGAGAAATTGCCACACGCTTTTATCAGCAGCCAACTGAGCAAATGAAAGTTGTCGGTATCACCGGTACAAATGGTAAAACTTCATGCTCGCATATTATGGCGCAATGTCTCACACAATTGGATATCACTTGTGGTGTGATCGGGACAATGGGGGCAGGTGTTTGGGGTCAACTAAAACCTTTAGCTAACACCACGCCTGGCGCAGTTGAATTGCAAAAGCTTTTAGCTGAACTGCGGGATGAAAAAGCACAAGTCGTATCGATGGAAGTCTCATCACATGGTTTAGAACAGCATCGTGTAAGTGGATGTCAGTTTGATGTTGCTGTATTTACCAATTTAAGTCGTGATCATCTTGATTATCACGGCGACATGAAATCTTACGGCGCTTCAAAATTAAAATTGTTTGTAGATTATTCAGTGGTAAAAGTTGTTGTCAATCTTGATGATGACTTTGCACGAAATATTATAGATGCGCTACAGCCTGGTGTTGCAATCATTGGCACAACACTAAACTGCGACACCGCACCAACTGATTGTGGATTGCTGAAGGGCGAGATTGTTAATACCGGCCGTACGGGCACCCAGGTAAAAGTTGAAAGTGAATGGGGGCAGGGAGAGTTTCATACTTCTTTGCTAGGTGATTTCAATATGAGCAATCTGTTGAATGTGCTTGCGACACTTTTACTATTGGATGTCTCATTTGAAGATGCATTAAAGAGTTTGGAGTCTGCTCAAGCACCCAATGGTAGATTGGAAACGTATTTTAGTGAAAACTCACCTTTGGTCGTGGTGGATTATGCGCACACGCCTGATGCATTGGAGAAAGCGTTATTGACCCTGAAACATCATACCGTTGGTAAATTGTTTGTGCTTTTTGGTTGTGGTGGTGATCGAGATAAGGGTAAGCGTCCTGAAATGGGAGTTGTGGCAGAGAAGTTTGCAGATGTCGTCTGGATTACAAATGACAATCCTCGTTCAGAAAAACCTGAATTAATTGCTGAAGATATTCTCGCGAATATAAAAGAGAAAGACCGAATTATAGTTGAATTGGATCGTGAAAAAGCAATTCGCGGGATTATTAACACCGCCACTGTGAATGATGTAGTTTTAGTGGCTGGTAAAGGGCATGAATATTATCAAATCTTTGGTGCTGAATATTATGATTTCAGTGATCGTGCAGTTGTAGCAGCAGCTATAAGTGAGGCCGCCTGATGACTGAAACTTTAGCAACATATTCCTTAAAAGATGCAGCAGCAGTGTTAAATGTTTCGTGTGATGAAGAGGCATTATTCAAACGTGTATGTACTGATAGTAGAACGTTGGAAAAAGGCGATCTTTTTGTCGCGTTGAAAGGGCCAAATTTTGATGGGCATGATCATCTTGAGCAAGTAAAAAGCAAAGGTGCGGTTGGGGCAATTGTTAGCGAAACCCAAAAGACCGAGTTGATTCAACTTAAGGTTAAAGATACACGCCTTGCACTTGCTGAACTTGCAAAGGCGAGACGAGCGGCATTTAAAGGGAAAGTGGTTGGCTTAACGGGAAGTAACGGCAAAACAACGGTTAAAGAATTTATTGCAGCGATTTTGCGTAAAGCTGGCAAGGTGCTGGCAACTCACGGCAATCTCAACAATGACATTGGTTTACCATTGACGTTGCTTGAGTTGAAAGGTGATGAAGATTTTGCAGTGATTGAAATGGGAGCAAACCATCATGGTGAAATCGCCTTTTTAACTGATATTGCTAAACCAGATGTTGCGGTGATTACTAATGCGGGTGCTGCTCACCTTGAAGGCTTCGGCAGCGTGGAAGGTGTTTCACGAGCCAAAGGCGAGATCTATTCGGGCTTATCGGCACAAGGTAAAGCAATCGTAAATCTGGATGATAAATACAGCGATTATTGGAGAAGCCTCGTAAGTAAGTTTGAGATGATTGGTTTTGGCATTGATGCCAAAGATGCATTGATTGCTGCATCAAACTTACACGATAACGATGGAAAAAACTCGTTTCTTTTGAAAACGCCAGCCGGAGAGTGCGAAGTTAGTTTGAATTTACCTGGCATCCATAATGTACGAAATGCATTAGCAGCAGCGGCCGTTGCTTATGCATTAGATATTGAACTAGGAAAAATAAAATCGGCTTTGGAAGAGATGCAGCCGGTAAGGGGGCGCTTGAATTTTATCAGTGGCCTTAATGATTCACTAGTGATTGATGATACCTATAACGCCAATCGAGACTCAATGAAAGCCGCTATTGATGTGCTTTCAAAACGCGCAGGTAAAAAAATCGTTGTGTTGGGTGATTTTTTTGAGTCTGGTGAAAACGCGGTCTTGATGCATCAGGAGATTGGTGAATATGCACAAGAAAAAGGTATTGATGAATTATTTGCATTAGGTGAGCTAAGTAAAAATGCTATAGATGCATTCAAAGGTGAAGGGAAGCATTTTTCAAACAAAATAGAATTGATTCAGCAATTACAGAATGGTCTGGATTCAAATACCACAGTTCTTGTTAAGGGATCACGTGGTATGAAGATGGAAGAGATTGTAGAGAAATTAATTGTGAGGCATAGCTGAGTGTTACTTTTACTGGCAGATTTTTTATCACAATTTGATCCTGGGTTTAAAGTTTTCCGGTATTTAACTCTGCGTATTATTTTGGGAGTGTTAACGGCGCTAATTATTGCTTTTGTGGTTGGACCAAGAATGATTCGTGCGCTTGGTAAATATCAACAGCCAATCCGTGATGATGGTCCGCAAACACATTTATTAAAAGCAGGAACTCCCACTATGGGAGGTGCGCTGATACTTGTTGCGTTGGCGGTAAGTACGCTGCTGTGGTCCGATTTGTCGAATCGATATGTATGGATAGTATTACTGACAACTGCGGCGTTCGGTGCTATTGGTTTTTTGGATGATTATAAAAAGCTCATTCAAAAGAACCCAAAAGGATTACCTGCAAAAGAGAAGTATGCGTATCAAAGTATTGCAGGATTGATTGCAGCAATTGCACTTTATGTGTCTGCCAGTGTGCCTGCTGAAACAGAATTGCTGATTCCTTTTTTCAAAGATTTAACAATCGATTTGGGGATCTGGTCTATTTTATTCACTTATCTAGTGATTGTAGGAACCAGTAACGCAGTTAATCTGACAGATGGGCTAGATGGATTAGCTATTATGCCAACTGTTCTGGTAGGCGGCGCATTAGGATTGTTTGCTTATGCAGCGGGTCATGCGCAGTTTGCAGAATATCTAGCTATTCCAAAGATAAGTGGCGCTGGGGAAGTCGCGATTTTTTGCGGTGCTTTGGTCGGCGCAGGTTTAGGTTTTTTATGGTTTAACACATATCCTGCTCAGGTATTTATGGGTGATGTGGGTGCATTGGCATTAGGTGCTGCGCTTGGCGTCGTTGCTGTTGTGGTGAGGCAAGAACTTGTACTTTTTATTATGGGTGGTGTTTTTGTCGTAGAAACGCTCTCTGTCATTGTGCAAGTAGTTTCGTACAAATTGACGGGTAAACGGGTATTTCGTATGGCCCCGATTCATCATCACTTTGAATTAAAAGGCTGGGCCGAGCCTAAGATAATTGTTAGGTTTTGGATTATTACTTTCATTTTGGTTTTATTTGGATTGGCAACACTAAAAATTCGCTAGACAAGGTATTAGAGGAAGATGGCCAAAATAGCTGCAAACAAAATAAAAAAAGAAATGCAGAAAAAATTTGTCGTTGGCCTGGGGCTTACGGGCTTATCCTGCGTGCGCTATTTAGTTAATCAAGGTTTTGATGTTGTTGCTTTTGATACCCGTAAAAAGGCGCCGGGGTTAGAAGTTTTAAAACGTGATTATCCCAATGTGAAAATTTATATGGGAGATATTACAGAAAATGTACTGGATGATGTTGAACAGATTATCAGTAGCCCTGGGATAAGTTTGAGTTGTCCGCTATTGATAGCCGCGAAAAAACGAAATATTGAAATTATTGGCGATGTTGAAATTTTTTCCCGCTTGGCAAAGGCGCCAATAATTGCAATTACAGGATCTAACGGAAAAAGCACAACAACGACTTTGCTGGCTGACATGATCAAAGCGGACGGCAAGCAAGTAAAAATGGGCGGTAATATTGGCGTGCCTGTGCTCGATTTGCTGGCGGAAGATGTAGACGTTCCAGATTTTTATGTCTTGGAGTTGTCGAGTTTTCAATTGGATACAACTTCGCATTTGAAAGCTAAAGCATCGGTGGTGCTGAATATTTCCGAAGACCATATGGATCGTTACAGCAGTCTGGATCAATATGGCAACAGTAAGCTTATTGTTTATAAAAATGCTGAAAAATGTGTGATCAATGCTGAAGATCAATGGCTGCAAGATAATGTAAAAGATAAAGCAGGGTATATAAGTTTCACAACTAAAGAACCATCTCCTGGGCAATACGGCTTAAGAACAGTTGATAAAAAGGAATGGATCGCGTTTGGTGAAGAACTAATCATTAAAACAAAAAAGCTGAAAGTGCAAGGCAAACATCAAGTAGCTAATGTTTTAGCTGCAATAGCATTAGGCGATATATGTGGGTTGTCGCGAGAAAACATGTGTAGTGCCTTGAAAAAATTTCAGGGTTTAAAGCATCGCACTCAATTTGTTTCAAAGATAAAAGGCGTTACCTATATCAATGACTCAAAAGGCACTAATGTTGGGGCGACAGTTGCTGCAGTAAATGGAATGGATGGCCCGGTTGTTTTAATAGCGGGCGGTGTGAGTAAAGGTGCAGATTTTTCTGATCTTAGAGATGTTCTGAAAGATAAAGTCACTTATGTCATTTTAATAGGAAGAGATGCCAGCCTGATTGAAAATATGATATCGGGAGTCGTACCTGTTGTTCATGCAGAAAGTATGGAAGATGCAGTTTGGCTTTCAGCCGATGTGGCAAAAAAAGGCGATTATGTTTTGTTATCTCCAGCCTGTGCAAGTTTTGATATGTTCAGTAATTATGAGCAGCGAGGAGAGGCCTTTATGCAAGCGGTAGAACAAGTAGCGAGTGAATTGAAAAATAATGACAGCTAAGTCATCAATTGAAATTGGATTCAACAAATTTCGTGAACGTCGAGATAGCGAACGTTTACTTGTGGACCCTGTTTTATTGGTTTGTAGTTTTAGCCTTTTATTTGTTGGCCTGATTATGATGACGTCAGCCTCTATTTCAGTCGCGGATAAAAATTTTGGCGACCCTTTTTATTATATAAGTCGGCAATTGATTTTTGCCTGTGTTGGTTTGTTGGCCGGATTTATTGTTTGGAAAACGCCGTTGCATTTTTGGGATATGGCTCGTCCGATTTTGTTAGTTTTAGGTTTGTTATTACTGGTCGCTTTGGTGATCCCTGGTGTTGGGCATACTGCGAATGGAAGTACACGCTGGATTCGTTTAGGCAGTGTCAATATTCAAATTTCTGAAATCATAAAAATATTCATTGTGATTTATCTGGCGGGTTATATAAAAAAACATTACGAACTAATTTCGGAATCCTGGCGGCTGACGCTTGTACCAATAGCCTTGTTATTGCTTATTGCTGGACTGTTTTTGATGCAGCCCGATTTTGGTTCAGTAGTCGTGGTTTCAATTACTGTTTTTTCAATGCTTTGGTTTGCCGGTGTGAAATTACGATTCTTTACATTGTTATCCCTCTTAAGTGGGATAGCATTAGCATTTGCGGCGTTCTCAGAAGATTACAGAATACAGCGTTTTACCTCGTTTCTTGATCCATGGAAAGATCGATTTGATTCGGGTTTTCAGTTAAGTCAATCACTCATCGCATTTGGTCGAGGAGAGTGGTTTGGTGTGGGGCTAGGTGAGAGCATTCAAAAATTGGGTTATTTGCCCGAGGCGCATACTGATTTTGTATTTGCAGTACTTGCGGAAGAACTAGGGGTTGTTGGAGCTATTATTGTTATTTGTTTATTTGCATGTGTTGCCTGGCGAGCTTTTAGTATAGGTCGCAGACTGCAGATGAAACAAGAATATTTTGGCGCTTATCTCTGTTATGGATTAGGTGCAGGATTGATATTTCAAGCTTATGTAAATATCGGCGTGAGTATGGGTGTGTTGCCCACAAAAGGTTTAACACTACCACTTATGAGCTATGGTGGAAGTAGTATGGTGATGTCTTGTATTGCTATTGCTCTTTTATTGCGCGCAGATTACGAATTGAGATATCAATTCAAGGAAGATACAAAGGAGCGCAGAGCATCATGAGCCGATCTGCGCTAATTATGGCTGGTGGAACTGGTGGGCATGTGTTTCCAGCACTTGCTGTTGCTCAAATGTTACAAGCACAAAATGTCAAAGTAACGTGGTTAGGGACTAAAAAAGGTCTTGAAGCAGATGTGGTTCCAAAAGCTGGAATTGAAATCGATTGGATTACGATAAATGGCTTGCGAGGTAACGGAATAGTTGGCTGGTTTCTAGCGCCTTATAAATTGTTAGTTGCAATGCTGCAAGCAAGAAAAGCGATACAGAAACGCAAACCCGATTTTGTTTTAGGTATGGGTGGTTTTGTCGCTGGGCCTGGAGGTGTTGTTGCGTGGCTGAATGGAATTCCATTGATAATACATGAGCAGAACGCAATTCCAGGAATGACAAATCGATTATTAAGTATTATTGCAAAGCATGTGTTGCAAGCTTTCCCCAATGCATTTGAGGCTTCGAAAAATGCGCTAACTATTGGTAATCCGATTCGAGAAACGTTTGTCAATGTGATGCCTCCTCTAGAAAGGTTTTCGTCACGCGAAGGAAGTAACTTTAGGTTGTTAGTCGTTGGTGGAAGTTTAGGTGCACTTGCTTTAAATAATGTCATGCCAAAAGCCATTGCGAAATTGCAAGAAGAGACTTCTATTGATGTGTGGCATCAAACCGGGAAAAGACATTATGAAAATACATTGGCACTTTATAATAAAACAAATGTGACAGCGAAAGTAGCACCATTTATTGAAGATATGATGGAAGCATACTCTTGGGCGGATATCGTTATTTGTCGTTCAGGCGCATTAACAGTTTCTGAGCTTGCCGCAGTAGGTGTCGGTTCAATTTTGGTTCCGTTCCCTCATGCAGTGGATGATCATCAAACTAAAAATGGACAATTTCTTGTTGACTCGGGTGCGGCGATATTGATTCAACAAAAGGATTTGAAAGAAGAGGAATTGGTAACCGTACTCAGTGATTTTGTTGCTCATCGAAGCAAAGTTATTCAAATGGCTGAAGCAGCTTACGCAGTGCGAAAAATTGATGCGGCAGACATCGTTGTTAAACAATGCTATGAGGCTGCTTATGTTTGAGCGCATGTTTGCAAATAAGCGAAATCAAAATGATATGGAGCGCAGTAAGCACATTCATTTTATTGGCATCGGTGGTTCGGGTATGAATGGGATTGCTGAGGTTTTATTAAATCTCGGCTTTGTGATTACAGGATCAGACCTTAACGAAAATGCATCAGTTAAACGCTTGAGATCTCTCGGGGCATCTGTATTTATTGGGCATAGTGAAAATAATGTAAAAGGCGCTGACTGCGTTGTTGTTTCTACGGCAGTGAATAACGAAAATCCAGAAGTGATTGCTGCGAAAGAAAATCGCATTCCCATTGTGCCTCGTGCTGCAATGTTAGCAGAATTAATGCGCTTTCGTTATGGGATTGCTGTAGCAGGAACTCATGGTAAAACGACAACGACAAGTTTGGTAACCAGTGTTCTCGCTGAAGGTGGATTGGATCCAACATTTGTTATTGGCGGCAAACTTAATAGCGCTGGTAGCAATGCAAAATTAGGTGAGAGTCGCTATTTGGTTGCTGAGGCAGATGAAAGTGATGCATCGTTCCTGTTTTTGCAGCCCATGATGGCAATTGTTACCAACATTGATGCGGATCATATGACGACCTATCAAGGTGACTTTTCAGTATTGAAAAAAGCCTTTTTGGAGTTCTTACAACATTTGCCATTTTATGGCTTGGCAGTGATGTGTATCGATGATGAAGTGACAGCCTCTGTTTTGGATGAGATCTCCCGGCCAATAATAACCTATGGATTATCTGAGCACGCTGATTATAGAGCAATCAATGTAGTGCAAAAATATTCAGTTACTGAGTTTGATGTTGTTCGGCCAGGAGATAGAAAGACTCTTTCAATTTGTTTAAACATGCCTGGCGATCACAATGTTCAAAACGCATTGGCGGCCATTGTTGTCGCAAGTGAATTAAATGTTGCAGACGCTGCTATTGCTGGTGCCTTAACAAAGTTTGAAGGTATAGGACGAAGATTCCAGATTTATGGGGAATGCAAACATGATAGTGGACAGGTTTTATTAATTGATGACTATGGCCATCATCCAAAAGAAGTTGAGAGTGTAATTAACACTATCCGTAATGGATGGCCAGATCGTCGATTGGTTGTTGTATTTCAGCCGCATCGCTATTCTCGAACTAGAGATTTATTTGAAGATTTTGCACGTGTTTTAGCTGAGCCAGATCTGCTATTACTTTCCGAAGTCTACGCTGCGGGTGAAGCTCCAATTGCAGGTGCAGATGGTCGAGTGTTATCACGTGCGGTGAGATTGCATGGTGGTGAGCCAGTGTTTGTGGAATCAATCGATCAAATTCCAGATGCGCTGGAAAATATATTGGAAAATGGTGATGTAGTATTGGTTCTGGGTGCTGGCGATGTTGGGAAGCTTCCCGCTATGTTGCTGGATAAATGGCAGGGTGTTACTTAATGATGGTGGCAATAAACACTGAGATAGATTCGATTCGAGGTGAGATTTTAACTAATGAACCTATGTCAAAACATACTTCGTGGAGAGTGGGTGGTTTAGTTGATTGTTATTTTAAACCTGCTGATATCGAAGATTTAGCACTGTTTTTAGCATCAAAGAGTGATGACTCGCCAATCTATTGGGTGGGACTTGGTAGCAATTTATTAGTAAGAGATGGTGGTATACGCGGAACTGTCATTATGACAAGCGGGCTACTTAACACTTTAGAAGTTATTGATGATGAAATAATTCGTGCCGAAGCTGGAGTGGCTTGTCCAAAGGTGGCTAAATTTGTCGCAAAAAATGGCTTTGAAGGATCAGAGTTTTTTGCAGGTATTCCTGGAACTATTGGTGGCGCATTGGCAATGAATGCGGGTGCTTTTGGTGGTGAAACTTGGGAAAAAGTTGTCTCTGTAGAAACACTAGACCGCAAAGGAAATAGATATGAACGTTTTCCTAATGAATATGATATCGCATACCGCAGCGTAAACGGTCCGGCCAGTGAATGGTTTGTCGCAGGGAAATTCAGATTTGAGAAGGGAGACGGTAAAAAATCCCTTGCTCGAATGAAAGCGTTACTGGAAAAAAGAAATGCCACTCAACCTTCCAATCAACCAAGTTGTGGTTCCGTGTTTCGAAACCCTGACAATGATTTTGCTGCAAGGTTGATTGAAGATTGTGGACTGAAAGGTTATAGCATTGGTGGTGCCTCGGTTTCTGAAAAACATGCCAATTTTATTATTAATACAGGTAACGCCACAGCATCAGATATCGAAAATTTGATTGAGCATGTCGCAACAACAGTAAAGCAGCAGAAAGGTGTTGAGCTGATTAGAGAAGCTCATATCATCGGTGATAACAATGATTAATCGAAATCCTTCAGAATATGGAAAAGTTGCCGTGCTTATGGGCGGTAAATCTGCTGAGCGAGAGATTTCACTGCAAAGCGGACAAGCTGTTTTTGATGCGCTAAAGCGTAAAAATATTGATGCACATATCATCGATGCAAAAGATGATGTTATTGGGCAGCTACAAAAAAATAATTTCGACCGTGTATTTATTATGTTACATGGGCGCTATGGCGAAGATGGGGTAATGCAAGGAGCGCTTGAATTACTTGAGCTACCCTATACAGGAAGTGGTGTTCTTGCATCCGCTTTAGGGATGGATAAGCTGAGAACAAAAGAGGTTTGGATTGCCAATAATATTCCCACGCCTCGATTTTGTGTTGTCAATAAAAATACAGATCTTGATTTAGTCGTTGAAGAACTCGGCCTGCCAGTTATTGTGAAACCCTTGAGTGAGGGATCAAGCATCGGCATGTCAAAAGTTGAAAATGAAAATGAGTTACCTGACGCAATTGCGGCGGCAATGCAATTTGATGCCAATGTTTTGGCAGAAAAATGGATTGTAGGGAGTGAATACACAGTAACAATTTTAAATGGGCAAGCATTACCAGCTATTTGTTTGGAAACGCCAAACACTTTTTACGATTACGAAGCAAAATATATTTCAAATGACACTCAATATCATTGCCCCTGTGGATTGAGTAAAAATAAAGAAACAGAGCTACAGAAACTTGCTTTAAGAGCTTTTAATCTGCTTGGCGCAAAAGGCTGGGGCCGCATCGACATAATGGTGGATAAAGATGGCGGACCACACCTTATTGAAATAAATACATTGCCAGGAATGACAAGTCATAGCCTGGTTCCGATGGCAGCCAAGGCTGCCGGCATTGAGTTTGATGATTTGGTCTTGAAAATTTTAGATAGTAGTTTGAGCTAAGCGATGGCTGAAGCAAACGTAGAATACGTAAAAAATAATGATCAAAAAGCAATTTGGGTGAAAGTGACGACTCGAATTGCCTGGTTTGTTGCGATTTTTATTGTTTGTGGTTTTACATACAGCCAGATTACGCGAGACGACGTGTTGCCAGTTAACGAAATAACGGTGAGTGGTGTTTTTAATCAGTTAAAAACAGATGAATTGAAAACATTAGTTGCAGATGGTGTAGAGGGAAACTTTTTCACGTTAAGTGTTGCGGTTCTTTATGCAAAACTACTTTCAATGCCTTGGGTAGAACAAGTCTGGATTCATCGAGTGTGGCCAGGCAAAATAAAAATTAACATATTGGAACAAAAACCGATTGCGATTTGGAATGGAAAAGGATTGATTAATGCAAAAGGTGAGTTGTTCCATAATGATGTGTCAGCATTTAAAGACGCTTTACCTCTGTTCGTAGTTGATGCCCGTTATAAACAGGAAGTGATTAAGTGGCATGATGAGTATAAAAAAATATTGGATGAATTTGACTTGAGTATAAAGCGGTTTGAACTTGATGATCGTAAAAATCAATCGCTGTATTTATCAAATAAAATAAAACTTGATTTAGGTGGCACAGAAACAGCACAGAGATTGACACGATTTTTGAAAGTTTTTAAAAATAATTTGTATCGTGAAGAGGGGCGGATCAGTAAAGTGGATTTGCGATACAGTAACGGATTTTCCGTAGCCTGGAAATAATAGATAAAATAATGCAGTGAATGTAAAAAGATGACCAATAAAATTAACAAAAATATGATTGTTGGGTTAGATATCGGAACATCTAAAGTGGCTGCTATTGTTTGTGAAATTGTTGCAGATGGCACGATTGAAATCGTCGGTGTAGGGACCCATCCTTCAAAGGGTTTAAAAAAAGGGGTTGTTGTCAATATTGAATCGACTGTGCAATCTATCAAACGTGCAGTGGAAGAAGCTGAATTAATGGCTGGCTGCCAAATTCATTCTGTTTATACTGGAATTGCAGGAAGCCATATACGTAGTCTGAATTCTCATGGAATTGTTGCGATCAGTGATAAAGAGGTTAGTGCAATAGATGTTGCGCGGGTAATAGATGCAGCGAGGGCGGTTGCTATCCCTGCAGACCAAAAAATATTACATGTAATACCGCAAGAATTTGTGATTGATAATCAAGATTGCATTAAAGATCCGGTTGGCATGTCTGGTGTGCGTCTCGAAGCGAAAGTTCATATGGTGACAGGCGCTGAGAGTGCTGCTCAGAATATTGTCAAGTGTATTAAGCGCTGTGGGCTTGAAGTTGATGACATCATTCTCGAACAATTAGCATCCAGCTACTCGGTGTTATCTGAGGATGAAAAAGAATTAGGTGCTTGTTTGGTTGATATTGGAGGAGGAACAACTGATCTAGCGGTTTTTACTGATGGCTCGATTCGACATACCGCAGTGATTCCTATTGCAGGAGATCAGGTTACAAGTGATATTGCTGTCGCGTTAAGAACGCCAACTCAATATGCAGAAGAAATAAAAATAAAATATGGTTGTGCATTAACGCAAATTGCTAATCCAGATGACAGTATAGAAGTGCCAAGTGTTGGAGATAGGCCACCTAGACGGTTGGCAAGACAAACATTGGCTGAAGTTATCGAGCCAAGATATGAAGAGTTGTTTAATCTCATTCAAGCAGAACTTCGAAGAAGTGGCATGGAAGACATAATAGCTGCCGGCATTGTACTTACTGGAGGCAGCGCAAAAATGGAAGGTGTTATAGAGTTGGCAGAGGAAGTTTTTCATATGCCGGTACGTTTGGGTACACCACAGTATGTAAATGGTTTGTCGGATGTACTTCAAAATCCAATTTTTTCTACCGGTGTTGGGTTACTTTTGTATGGATATAAGCACCAGGACGAAGAGACTGGAAAAGTTGATGAGAATGGGGACGGTGTGTTAGCAAAAATGAAATCATGGTTTAAGAACAATATGTAGTTCTTACTCGCATAAAACTCATTATTAGTTAACAAAAAGTTAAATGCTGTCATAAAAATTTGTCGTTATTGTATTGTATTTTCTAAGGCGTAAGGAGATGGGCAATGTTTGAAATCATGGATACCTATGCACAAAATGCTGTGATAAAGGTTGTCGGTGTTGGAGGTGGAGGCGGAAACGCTGTCGAACACATGATGACAGGAAAAATTGATGGAGTAGATTTTATTTGTGCAAACACAGATGCACAAGCACTAAAAAATTCTACCGCAAATACTGTTTTACAATTAGGCGCTGATGTTACGCGTGGTTTAGGCGCTGGAGCAAATCCGGACATTGGTCGTCAGGCAGCTATTGAAGATGAAGACCGAATCAAAGAAATTTTAGCTGGCGCAGATATGGTATTTATTACTGCTGGTATGGGTGGCGGAACAGGTACAGGTGGTGCACCGGTTGTTGCAAAAGCAGCAAGAGAACTAGGTATTCTTACCGTTGCCGTTGTTACCAAACCATTCCCGTTTGAAGGTAAAAAGCGAATGGAAATTGCTAATGCCGGAATGGAAGAGCTAGCGCAATACGTGGATTCATTGATTACAATTCCCAATGAAAAACTTTTGTCTGTATTGGGTAAACATATCAGTCTGCTTGATGCGTTTAAAGCAGCTAACAATGTATTGCTAAATGCAGTGCAGGGGATTGCTGAATTAATCACTCGTCCAGGTTTGATCAATGTTGACTTTGCTGATGTAAAGACTGTCATGTCAGAAATGGGTATGGCTATGATGGGATCGGGATGTGCGTCGGGCGATGACCGTGCACGTGAAGCCGCTGAAATGGCAATTGCAAGTCCATTATTAGAAGATGTGAACTTGTCAGGTGCAAAAGGCATCCTAGTTAATGTAACAGCAGGCCTGGATATGTCTATCGGTGAATTTGAGGAAGTGGGTAACACGGTAAAAGAATTCGCTTCTGAAAATGCAACAGTTGTTGTTGGTACAGTTATTGATCCTGAAATGAGTGGGGATTTACGCGTTACTGTTGTGGCGACAGGTATTGGTAATGAAGTGTTACCAGCGCAACTTATTCCTAAACCGATGAAGATTGTTAAGAAAAATGACGGACAAGTCGATTATGATCAACTCGAACGGCCAACAATCATTCGAAATCAAGTGTTGGCGCAGGAATATTCACCAGCACAGCAAACTGAAGCAAAGGACATGGACTATTTGGATATACCGGCGTTTTTACGTCGACAGGCAGATTAAATTGTTTAAAGTAGCTTCAATGTGATGCGGTTCTAGGAACGGAAGGATCAGTGTGATAAAATCTGATCCCAATTTATCCAGTGCTATATTTTTGATATAGGGACGCTCTATGACAAAACAACGAACTTTAAAAAACACTATTCGTGCGACGGGTGTAGGCCTTCATTCCGGTGAAAAAGTCTATTTAACCATGCGCCCTGCTGCGCCTGATACTGGTATTGTGTTTTGTCGAGTTGACTTGGATGAACCAGTATTAATTGAAGCAAAGCCGGAAAATGTAGGTGATACACGTTTATCAACCACATTAATAAAAAATGGGGTGAAAGTTTCAACAGTTGAGCATCTTTTGTCCGCTTTCGCTGGCCTAGGAATTGATAATGCCTATATCGATTTGAGTGCGCCAGAAGTTCCTATCATGGACGGCAGCGCTGGCCCGTTTGTTTTTCTTGTGCAATCAGCAGGAATAGAAGAGCAAAATGTTGCGAAAAAATATATTCGTATCAAGAAACCAATAGAAGTTCGTGATGGTGATAAGTTTGCGAGATTTATACCCTTTAATGGCTTCAAGGTATCTTTTAGTATTGATTTTGATCATCCTGTCTTTAATGGGATGAATCAGCATACTGAAATTGACTTTTCAACCACCTCTTTTGTTCGAGAAGTGAGCCGTGCGAGAACATTTGGATTCACACGAGACATTGACATGTTACGTGAGAACAATCTTGCCCAGGGTGGGCGAATGGAAAATGCTGTTTTTATAGATGACTATCGCGTATTAAATACAGACGGCCTTCGCTATGAAGACGAATTCGTAAAACATAAAGTTCTTGATGCAATTGGTGACTTGTACCTGCTTGGTCATAGCCTGATTGGTGAGTTTAGGGCTCATAAATCTGGTCATGCATTGAACAATATGCTGTTGTGTGAGCTTTTGGCAAACGAAGATAGCTGGGAACTTGTTACATTTGAAGACGAGAAAAGCGTTCCAATTTCATATATGCAACCTACATTGGCGGTTTAATAGCCAGCAGGTTGAGCTTCAGTGTCTTTTCAATGAATCTTTTTCTAAGTGCATATCTTCAAGATGTAATGTGTGCGTATAGATTTAACTCAGATAATTCATGAATTATTTGGATTAAATTGTAAAATATGTCACGAATTACTTTGCGTGTTTTGTGATGCGGAGCAGAGCTAATTTCAATTCCGGATCCGCTATAGAATTGATATCATCGAGCATTCGCTTAGCCGATTTTTTGGAAATCGAAAGTGGGCTAGTGTTACCTTTATTCTGTTGTCGCGAAAATTCGATCGGCCGAACCTTTATCGATAAATTATGAATGTTTTTTGTAATGCCATAATTTTTTAGACGGTTTATAATTTCATTTTGCATGTAACGAATCCTGGTTGCCCAAACCGGTGAGTCAACTAGTAATAGCAGTTGCCCATCACGTGCTTTTGCTACCTCAAAATGGTCTGCTAACTGTTGGTCAAGTGACTGACTTATAATGATTTTTATTTCTGTCAAGCGTTTTGCTTCAGAAATTACAGGATTTACTTGCTTGTTCTTAAGTGTGAGCAACTTGGCAATTTGAACAGGATTTTTTTTCATTTTTAAGGTTCTTAAGAATTGTAGTTGATCGACGATATAACACGCATAAGGAAACGGTCTTACCTATGAGTCATATTTTAATCACAAATCGTCGCGGAATGACAACCCGATTCCATCTTCGTCTGTGGCATTGGTTGTTGATCGCTATTTTTACCTCCACTCTTTTGGGTGGCGCGTTCTATTACGGAATGCAGAATGGTGCTAAAAACAGTAAACCTGATGCTATGGTTACTGAGATGGCCGGTGTGATTCAAAAGCAACAAAAAGAACTTATAGCAACTCAACGTCATGTTGAAGAAAATATGAACGCCCTAGCTATGCGTTTAGGTCAAGTTAAAGCACATGTTATTCGTTTGGATGCACTCGGTGAAAGATTGATCGAAAATGCCAAATTAGACCGAGGAGAGTTTGATTTTGAAAATTCTCCCGCACTAGGGGGCCCTGAGAGTGGTGGGTCTGTTTCTGGTGAGTCGATGTCGGTTCCTGATTTTCTTGTGACATTAGATGAACTCAGTGAAAAAATGGATCACAGTTCACTGCAATTGGGTATTCTCGAATCGATGATAATGAATCGTGAACTACAGGATGAAGTCTATCCAACAGGTCGTCCAATTAAACGTGGCTGGGTATCATCGTACTTTGGTTATCGGACAGACCCTTTCAGTGGTCGAATTGCTCATCATGATGGGATCGATTTAGCAGGCAAACATGGGGCTGAAGTTATCTCAGTTGCTTCTGGCATTGTTACCTGGGCTGGTAAACGATATGGATATGGTAATCTTGTCGAACTCAACCATGGTAATGGTTATGTGACGAGATATGGTCACAATGAAAAAATCGATGTAAAAGTTGGTGATACCATCAAGAAAGGAGACACCATTGCACGTATGGGGTCTACTGGACGTTCCACTGGTCCTCATGTTCATTTTGAAGTTATCAAAAATGGAAGAACTGTCGATCCTATGAAATATATTCGAGCTTCTCGATAACACTAAATTCAAGTTTTATTCCACGGCACTGAATGAAAGTTCGGTGCCGTTTTTATTTACATCCCACCAATTCAACTCCATTCTATTTGTTTGGCTGTTATTTAAGACCTTACCGAGTTTTCGCTTGTAATTCCTGTTGAAATCTCTAATATTTAGCGTTTCGTCCAAAACGCATAGAGTTGAAAACTTTCATGTGAAACACAATATAAATCCGTTCAACTTTAACTCGGATAATTCATGAATATTACGTTATCTTGTCTGCTCTTTGATTTTACAAATAACTTTTATCGGCAAACTGCTCCTGCGTTGCTCTATCTTCAGCGTCCATGCAGTTGTCATTCAGCCGGATATAGCAGTTCGGCGCTCGATCAGAAAATCATTTGTAAAATCAAATTTCTGCACAATGTATTTGTAAATTCACAAAATATTCGAGTTAAGTAATTATTCCACGTAAAATTTGATGAAAGTTTTTTATGATCAATCTTTGCACACACACAAATAAGGCCACGATCAAATTATGTTCGGTAAAGTATTAAACAAAGTATTCGGCAGTCGGAATGCTAGAGAGGTTAAGAGACTCCAGAAAACAGTTATGGAGATTAATGCGCATGAAGAAAAAATAAGCGCTTTAAGTGACGATGAACTGAGAGCTAAAACAGACGAGTTTCGCAATCGTTTGTTAGAAGGTGCGACACTAGAGTCATTAATACCTGAAGCATTTTCTGTTGTGCGAGAAGCAGGTAAGCGTGCATTAAACATGCGTCATTTTGATGTGCAAATGATTGGCGGCATGGTGTTGAATGATGGACGAATAGCTGAGATGCGTACTGGTGAGGGTAAAACACTCGTCGCTACTCTTGCCGTTTATCTTAACGCGCTTGAGGGTAAAGGTGTTCACGTTGTCACAGTCAATGATTATCTTGCAAAACGTGACTCTGAATGGATGGGTAAGCTCTACGGTTTTCTAGGCATGACAACTGGTGTTGCGATATCCGGGCAAGATACTGAAACAAAAAGAGCGGCATACGCTTGCGATATCACCTACGGAACAAACAATGAATACGGCTTCGATTATCTTCGGGATAATATGGCTTTCCGTACGGAAGACAGAGTGCAACGTGGATTGAATTTCGCGGTTGTGGATGAAGTTGACTCCATTCTTATTGATGAAGCACGTACACCACTTATTATCTCAGGCCCTGTTGAGGGCAACTCTGATCTCTACGCAAAAGTGGATAAATTTATTCCGCAGTTGAGCAAGCAAGAGCCGAAAGAACGAGAAGAAGATGAAGAGGGACCTGGAGATTATTCGGTTGATGAAAAAGCAAAACAGGTTTTTCTCACTGATGCTGGTCATGAACATTGTGAACAGTTGCTTTATGAGGCAAAGATCTTAGCAGAAGGTGAAAGTTTATACGATCCTCAAAATATTATGCTGATGCATCACCTCAACGCTGCGTTGCGTGCACATGTTCTTTTCCAAAAAAATGTAGATTACATAATTTCGAACAATGAGGTTGTTATTGTTGATGAATTTACTGGCCGTACGATGCATGGTCGACGATGGTCTGAGGGCTTGCATCAGGCAGTAGAAGCAAAAGAAGGTGTGCCAGTCCAACAAGAGAATCAAACGCTGGCATCAATTACCTTTCAAAATTATTTCCGTCTTTACGACAAGCTATCGGGAATGACCGGTACAGCAGACACTGAAGCGTTTGAGTTTCAAAGCATATATAGTTTGGAAGTGACGGTGATTCCTACCAATCGCCCTGTTGCACGTGATGATATGGGAGATTTGGTTTATTTGACGGAAAAAGAAAAATACGGAGCAATCATTGAAGATATTAATGATTGCCGATCTCGTCAGCAACCAGTCTTGGTCGGAACGGCATCTATAGAAACATCTGAACTTCTCGCAAAACTTTTAAGCGAACAGAAGATTCCGTTTGAAGTCCTTAATGCAAAACAGCACGAGAGAGAAGCAGATATTATTGCGCAAGCAGGTGCGCCGAGTGCTATCACTATCGCGACAAATATGGCCGGTCGTGGTACTGATATTGTATTAGGTGGCAACATGGAATCTTTGCTGGCAAAACTTCCTGACGATGCTAGTGAAGACGATAAACAAAAAGTAATCGACGAGTGGCAAAAGACACATAACTTTGTTTTGGAAACTGGCGGATTGCACGTAATAGGAACAGAGCGCCACGAATCTCGTCGTATCGATAATCAGCTCCGTGGTCGAAGTGGACGTCAAGGCGATCCAGGCTCTACGCGTTTCTATCTTTCTTTGGAAGATAACCTGATGAGGATATTTGCGTCAGATCGCGTGTCGAGCCTAATGCAAAAGCTGGGTATGGAAGAAGGGGAAGCGATAGAGCATCCCTGGGTTTCTAAAGCCATCGAAAATGCGCAGCGTAAAGTTGAAGGTCGAAACTTTGATATGCGTAAACAGTTGCTTGAGTATGATGATGTTGCTAATGAGCAGCGTAAAATTATCTATGAGCAACGTGACGATATCATGAGTAGTGATGACGTTTCGGAAACGATTCAGGGTATTCGAAACGATGTTATCAATGAATTGATTAATACTTATATACCACCACAAAGTCTTGATGAAATGTGGGATATAGCTGGCCTGGAAGAAGCTATCCATCGCGAATTTGGTCAAAAACTCGAAATACAAAAATGGCTGGATGAAGATCATGAATTGTACGAAGAACCTCTTCGTGCCAGAGTCATCGAGATTTTTGAAAAAGAGTATGCCGAGAAAGAGCAAACGGTTGGCGCTGAAAATATGCGGCACTTTGAAAAAACCGTTATGCTTCAGGTGGTGGACAATTTGTGGAAAGAGCATCTGGCTGCGATGGATTATTTGCGTCAAGGTATTCATCTTCGCGGTTATGCTCAGAAAAATCCAAAACAGGAATATAAACGTGAAGCGTTTGAGCTGTTTATGCGCCTGCTTGAGCGAGTAAAACATGAAGTGATTGGTATCATTACTCGTATTCAAGTTGCAATGGAAGAAGATGTTCGTCGTGTTGAAGAACAACGTAGTCAACAACCTGAAATGCAATTTCAGCATCAAGAGGCAGAAAGTCTTCTGGGTGGTGACTCAAGAGAACAGAATGATGCGAGATCTGAGGAAGAGTCGCATGCTCCTTTTGTGAGAGATGGTAAGAAGGTTGGCCGAAATGAGCCGTGTCCTTGCGGATCTGGGAAAAAATATAAGCAATGTCACGGTAAGCTTTCCTAACTCGGATAATTCTAAAATTAACTGCCTCAAAACATGGAACACTTGCCTCCTGGCATGATACTTGGTCTTTTATCATGACAACTATCAGTTCAATTTGGAGGGCAAGATGTTCGCGCCACGAAACTATGCAGAAAAACGGGACTTTATTCGCATGTCCATGGATTGTCCCGTTTCTTATCAGCCACTTGATAGTGAAAGTCAAAAAACAGGTACTTGTATTAACTTAAGTGCCAAAGGCATATTATTTCATTGTGATGACAATTATCCTGCCGGCTCTTTGATCAAAGTTAGTGTTTCACCTCGTCTGGCCATATCACCTCCATTTGATGCAATCGTTAAAATTGTACGAATTAAGCAGCATATATCCAAAGATGGATTTTTACTTGCAGGAATAATTCAGCAAATAAACTAGTTTCCAATTTTTGCTAATATATATGGTAGTTTTGAATGGAGTGGGTAATCTGTTTTTCAGAAATGTTAGCGGCCAAATCGTATAACGTCACCAACCATTAATTGGGAGTTTTTAATTTCCAGCTTACCTTTGGAAAACAGAGGTTGGATGTGTTCAACGGTAAGTGCTGCGGCTGGTGTTTCAATGTAACCAATATATTTATTATTGGAGCTATTCATTGGATCAGCTTCTAATCTATACGTCATAAGGACGTCACCAATATTAATCAGTGAAGCTGCTCCCGCATTAAAATAAATATCAGTGCCGTCAACTTTAAGGATTTTTGCAGAAAAGGGAATCTGACTTAAATCACCTTGCAATATTTCAACTTGAGATGTCATGATTCTGTTCAATACTTTGCCAAAAATTGTTTGATAAAAACTGGAGTTTGAAAAGAGTGTCTGTTTATTTTCAAAAAAACCGGAGTTTTTAACCATTTCACTAAAGCGATGTCTGGATAAACGTGCGCCTGATATGCCATCGTGAAGATATATTTCTATTTCAAGAAATCGTGTATCTGAAAAAAATCCGGTTTCTACGCGCATATCACGGATCAAACCGGATAAAATAATTTGTGCGTCAGTTGTATCAGCAATTGCTTTGTAAGTCCCTGGGTTATCAAGCTCCAAGGCTGGTGGGTTTTGGGAAATCAGGTATTGAGTCGCATCAATAGTAATAAATTCTCCGCTATTTTCCAATCGCCGAAGCAGTTCTCTTGGCAGTTCTCGTTCTATGTCGGATAAATCGTAAGTTTGACTGCGATTAAGAATATCGAATTGTGTAGCCGCTATTTTTTTTCGATATCGTGTGCTCTTTTTTTGTGACGTGTTATCTTCATCAGGGATATAAGCTCGAATACGAACGTGATAAAACTCATCTTCAATCCATTCATCAAGTATTTTCACATCTTGTACAGTTCCAGATGTATTGACCCGAGCACTATCGATTAATAGCACATTGGCTGAAATTGTTGATGTGCTATCGATATGTGCTTTGGTTTGTAATAAAGCTTGTTGCATGGCATTTTTAATTGCCTGCTCTTTAGCGGCTTGATGCGCTTCCGAAAAGATTGCTGCACTACCTGTAACTTCCACAACGCGTTTTGCGAAAACAGAAGGAGAATAAAAAACTATCACTAGGATAGCAGCCGATATAAGCCTGAGGAAGAAAGTTATTGAGTTAGATTGCTTGCTATTGTAGAGATAGTTCATTTTTTCAGTCCAAAGCCTTATATGCTAGGATATGTTCTAAAAGCAGATTATTTTTACTCAGCTTGATAATAGAAGTTCGAATTTTGTAAATTACCCGACATGCCTGAATGCATGGGTCTTGTTTCGCTGAGATTTAGAGGCCTAGACATCTTTTCATTACACTCATCATTAAACCGTTTTTTAGGTAATGTTTGATTGAGAAATAATTGATCGACTTTGAGTTCAACGACAGTCTCATATGTTCCATCTTCCTGACCAGATTCTGCTATCACACGCGCACCTGCTAAATGTGTATCGAGATACACTCTGAATCGATCTTTCTCGACAACCATGTCACCAATTGTTGTTCCACCCCAGATTTGTAGGCCAGAAACACGTTCAGCCAAGCTTCGATAAGCATCAATTTTTGCCGCACGCATGGCCATGAGTCGCCGTTGTGGATCAGGGTAAAATGCTTTAGGTGGAGCGCCGTAGCCAGTCACCCTGATTTTAATAGCTTCAGCTTTTTCACCATTCGCTTTTAGATAGTGATTGTTGTTCGTCATATCTTCTGAACCGCATTCCAACTGAGTTGAATTATTAGATACCGGCATTAATATGGGTGCTTGTTGAATGGATTGAGCCGCAGTAGTTGCGTTTCTCAGATTATTATGTCCATCACCTTCTGCTTCTACATGAGCACAAGCTGTAAATAGTGCTGACGCAAAACTGGCAGCAATTGCTTTCTTAAGTGCATTTTTATTCATAACAACTCCTGACGCAGAATAAAGGGATTTTTTCACCATGATGATGAATAATGAAACGAGTTTGTATGTAGAAAGCAAATGCGGTGCCATTGTACGGGATCGTATTTTGCAATGTTTTCCACAACATTGGATTACATATTTATTAACGAATCTCAAACAAACAATAGCTACTGAATTGTACACGCTGTAAATATTTCCTTATAAGTTTGATGGCAGCGTCCTTGCTGCCAACAGAATAATTCAGTAGGTATCTTTTATTTCCGACTTATTAGTAAGTCACCAGTAGTTATATGCACAAATTGAAGCAGGTTATTTATTATGAATAAGATGAACTCTTTGAGAGTGTTGTTAAGCGCGCAGCTAGTTTTTATATGTTTTTCTCTATCATTTCAATATACGGCATCTGCTCAAAGTGAAAGTTGTTTCTCCAATATTTCTTATATCACGCCTGAGAAACAAGTGGCAAAACGTGCTTTATATATTCTGGTTGATGAAACAGTACCGCTAAGTAAAGATATGAAGTATAAAATTACTTCACTGCTGTCAGGTTGGGGGAGGCAGGGCGACAAAGTAAAAATTGCGAGATTTTCTGCCAGTTATCGTGGTTTATATCCAGAGCTAGTTTATGAAAAACAAATTGAACAGAAACCAGATGATAACTATATGTTTAATTTGCGTTATAAAGATAAAAAGTTGGTCGCCAGTTGTCTCGAGCAGCAACAGCTACAATTTAAAAAGAGTTTTTCTCAGCAAATAAACGCGTCACTTGATGCGGTTGACCCAAAAATACCTAGATCGGAGTTGATGGGCTCGCTAAAACTTTTATCAAAACAAATTATTCTGAATGATGAAGCAAAAGAAAAAGTTGTCTTGCTCATTTCTGATGGATTAGAGAACAGTGAACTGACATCTTTTTATTCTGGGGGTAAACTCAGAAATATCAAACCCCTGAAAGAAATATCCAAGCTTCGACGTAAGGGTATGATGGGTTATTGGAAAAATACCAAGGTTTATATGTATGGCTTAGGTTTGATGCCAGATGAAAAACAATATACAAACCCCGATCGAATAAATTCACTTAAACGATTTTGGGAGAGATATTTTGTAGAAGGTGGCGGCCGTGTAAATGCAATTGGGACGCCTGAGCTTTTGCTAACTGCAATTGAGTGAATCGCCTGATAATTAACCGGGCATATTTCTAGAAAATTTTCTTAGCGTGTTTGAGTGGCTATTATTTGATAAGATAGCGGCATGGACGTAACGCATATACTTGAATCTCTAAATGACCCACAACGGCAAGCGGTAACCGCTGCAGACAACAATGTTCTTGTTCTTGCCGGTGCTGGAAGTGGTAAAACTCGTGTACTTGTACACCGGATTGTTTGGGCTGTACAAATGATGGGGATGTCTCCCTATTCCGTGCTTGCTGTTACCTTTACCAACAAAGCTGCTGCAGAAATGAAAGCAAGAATCGAAACGCTGTTGCAGATTCCTGTTGGTGGTATGTGGGTGGGTACTTTTCATGGCTTGGCGCATCGTATATTACGTGCTCACCATAACGAAGCCGGATTACCGAAAAACTTTCAAATTCTCGACTCGGATGATCAACTGCGCATTATCAAAAGGATTTTACGAGATCATCAAATCGATGAGAGTAAATGGCCCGCCAAACAAGCGCAATGGTATATCAATAATAAAAAAGATGAGGGGATGCGCGCTCAAAACCTGGATGCTGCTGGTGATTTTAATGAACAGATGTGGATTAAAATTTATCAAAACTATGAGCAGGTCTGTAACCAGAGCGGACTTGTTGATTTTGCAGAGATACTTCTACGTGCGCATGAAATTTGGTTAAAACACCCTGATCTTTTAGCGCACTATCGCCGTCGTTTTCGTCATGTGCTGGTTGATGAATTTCAAGATACCAACACCATCCAATATGCCTGGTTACGATTGCTGACTGGTGGGCAAAACAAAATATTTGCAGTAGGTGATGATGATCAATCGATTTACGGTTGGCGTGGCGCAAAAGTTGAAAATATCACCAGCCTTGAAAAGGACTATCCCGGTCTGGAAATTATTCGCCTGGAACAAAATTACCGTTCAACCGGCAATATTTTAAATGCTGCAAATGCACTCATTGAAAAAAACCCGAACCGGATGGGTAAAAAACTCTGGACTGCCGGTGAAGATGGCGAGCCAATTAAGTTTTATACCGCATATAACGAACATGATGAAGCTCGGTTTGTGGTCGGTGTTATTCAACAGTGGGTGCAGGACGGCAATCGACGTCAGGATTGTGTCATTCTCTATCGCTCTAATGCGCAGTCTCGTGTAGTGGAAGAGGCGCTTATGATGGAGAGTATGCCTTATCGAATTTATGGTGGAATGCGCTTTTTTGACCGAGCAGAAATAAAAGATGCATTAGCTTATTTGAGAGTTATTTCCAGTCAGCTGGATGATGCAGCGCTTGATAGAATTATTAACACACCACCACGCGGCATTGGTGAAAAAACACTGCAATCAATTCGCGCTGTTGCCTTAAAAGAGAATATTTCCTACTGGGACGCATTGGTTTTTATTATCGAGACAGATGCTGTGCCTGCGCGTGCACATAAGGCCTTGAAGCAATTTCATGAATTAATATCGGAGTTAATAGTTGTTGCTGATGATTCACCGCTGGAAAAATTATTGGTGACTGTCATTCAGCAATCAGGTCTGGTGGAATATTTTCAAAAAGAGAAAGGCGAAAAAGGTAAATCACGTATTGAAAACTTGCAGGAGCTTGTGGGTGCTGTAAAAGAGTTTGAATCGGATGATGAGCTAACTGAATTTGATGATCCTGCTTTACAAGATCTTGACCCACTGTCTGTCTTTCTTGCGTATACGGCATTGGAATCTGGGGATAGTCAGGTAGATCCTGATGATGACTATGTTCAGTTAATGACGCTCCACTCTGCAAAAGGTCTGGAGTTTCCGCTTGTAGCAATTGTAGGGATGGAAGAAGGCTTGTTCCCCAGTGAGCGTTCTACCTACGAACCTTCAAAGCTGGCAGAAGAACGACGTCTCTGTTATGTAGGTATGACTCGAGCTAAAAAACAGCTATTTTTAACGGCGGCAGAACATCGTCGCTTGTATGGTCGGGAAAGCTATCCCTCTGTTTCCCGTTTTGTGCACGAGTTGCCGGGTGATATTGTTGTTGATGTTCGACCAAGGGCAATGGTTTCGCGTCCATTAACAGCATCTTCCTCTAGTTTTGAGCAGAGCAATTCATCGCAGCCTTTTCAAATAGGACAGAGTGTAAGGCATGACAAGTTTGGTGAAGGTGTTATTCTGAGTTATGAAGGAAGTGGGAATCATGCCCGTGTTCAAGTGAATTTTTATCAAGTGGGGATGAAGTGGTTGGTGTTGGCGTATGCGAATTTATCGCAGGCTTAGGCCACTTCATCGAGAGTGAATGTGGGATCAGTTTCTTGCTGTTGATCTCCCACTGTATGACTTAAATCCAGTTGTTCATAAAAACGATTAAAAATCTCGCGTATTGTGTTGATGGGATCCTTCAACACAATATCGTTAGTTGCTAACGACAATATATTATTAACATTAGTAAATGCCGAAGATGAAACGATATTATTTTGATTGCTTGTATCAGGCTGAGTATTGATGTTTTTGGTTTGCTCGTAAAGATCTATTGCTCTATATTGTTCGCTGGTTTGAATATTGAACTCAAATGCTTTTAAGGTTTCGCCATCCAGCTTTAAATTTTGTGCGAGCTTAAGTGCTGCGTCCACATTACCTTTCTCATATTGCAAAGTTGTCTTGGAGATTTGTTCGACTAATTTGTTTATTGAATTCACTTCATCTTCATCAAGTTCACCAACGACCGAGTAGCTTAAGCTACTATTTTTCTCCATGTGAGATGAGTTGAATTGTCCATTTGATTCATTATTACTGTATGCCAAAGTACTATTTTCTGTTGCCAGGCTCTTGGCGATGTCAATGATAACGACATCTCCATCAGCTGTTTCAATTTGGATATTTATTTGAGATTTTGATTGATACTGAGAAAAGCTTGAACTAACAGACTCACTGTTACGATTACCTAGAGAACTGATAAAGCTGGCGACGTCATTAAAAATATTTTCAAATTCCGAAGTGATTTCAGGTGTTAATGCGCTCACTTTTTCCAGAGTATTGACTGTTTCATCAATAGCGTTGTAGAGGATGTCAAATAATCTATTGATGGCAACGCCGGATGATTCTGTATTTTCTGGATTTTGATTTAGTCTATTTAAACTCGAAATGATATTGTTTGCGGTATCTCGGGGCGACGCATTATTGGCGTAGTTTTGATTGTTAGTATTAAAGTTAGGAGATGATGAGGCAGCATCTATTTTTTTCAATAGTCGACTAACAAGAAAATCTCTGGCTTGTTGTGGTTTTAGCTTGTTTAAGAAAAGAGTTTCAGGCTGTCGAGCAATAGTATCTAAGGGTGTTTTACTAAATCGACTGGAGGGAATATGTCCATTTTGATATGTTTTTGTACCAGTGTCACCAATTGTGCTACTTAAGTAATCCAACTGCATTTTATTCACCCATTTTTCATCACAAATTTACCCTAACGTTACAAAAAATATCGGATTAAAAAGCTTTTAGAGTTTACATAGTAGCTTTTTTGCATACATTTTCTGGTTTGAGCTTAGTCACTCTCGACAATATGTTCCAGACATTGTCTAGCGAATCCATCCTTGGATTCGTAAGTGAAATCCAGAAAATGTATGTAATAACGATAATATGCTGCTATCAAAGCAGCAAAGCGGTTTTTAAACGATATTTTTTGCAACGTTAGGTTTTACTCAAAAAATCTTAAACATTCTTGTCTGTCTCGATATTCGGCACAGCAGTTTAGAACTTTAGAAATTTTTTTGAAAAAAAGTGATTTCAAAATAAATCGGAAATGTGTCTTTCATCATCAAGCTAAGTTATTCTCGGGCAAGCTCTTAGGGTTATTGTTTTGAAATTCGAGACTTTTTGATAAGGTTTGCAATGCGTCCAATGTCAGGAATCATTGCTGGTCGCCCATTAAGTAAAACATAACTCATAGAATATTCGTGCAAGTTTGTTGGCTGAAGGTTTTTATGTATTGTGCTTGAATTGGCTAAAACAATTTGTGGAATAGCGGAAGCAACAATACCAAAATATGCTGGAGGGGAGTTTGGGATTGGATTTCTGATAACCAGGATAATATATTCAGTTTTTTTGCTTTCTTTGATGGGGGAGGCTAAGTGGTCAAGTGACACAACTTGAATTTTTCGTCGATCCCAACGGATTTCCCCAGCATTCCAGGTGGGCTTATTTTCAGTAGTCGCTAGGTCAGTTGTTACTAGTACTTCAGCAATTGCACTATTGGGCAACACTAGATTGTGCTGCCCTGTTTGAAAAAGTGTACAAGAAATCTTAGGGGATGCATCCATCTTTTATTAACTCAATACCAGGATTTGCTTGCCAGTTAATGTTTGAATGTTTTTAATCAATTCTGCTTCTTGATAAGGTTTGGGCAAAAAAGTGTTTACACCAATATCTCGGGCAGTTTCTCTATGTTGGTTACCGGTTCGTGAAGTAATCATAATAATTGGGATATCCTTTAGCTTATCACTTGCGCGAACTCTTTGTGCTAGCTCAAGGCCATCCATGTTTGGCATTTCTATATCGATAAGCATAATATCTGGTGTCATATTTTCCAGAACATTTAGTGCATCAACGCCATCAATTGCGGTGTAAGGTTTAATGTTATGACGATTTAAAAATCGTTCGGTAACTTTTCTCACAGTGATCGAGTCGTCAACAACAAGTGCTTTAATCGTTTCATCATCGCTATTGGCATAAATAATTTCGCTAGGCTTATTATCTTTGCCTTCTGCATAGAGAATTAATGATGGTACATCGATAATTAAAACAACTTTTCCATCACCAAGAACAGTTGCGCCCGCTATCCCGCGAATGTTGCTCAGTTGAGGGCTTGCCGGTTTCAGTACACTATCGCGAGATTCATTGATTTCATCAACTTGTAGTGCGATTCTACTGGCTCCGTTTCGCAGTAAAACTATATGGCACTCAATGTGTTTTTCAGGGAGATGAGCGGGTTCATTGTTGAGTAAGGACTCCATATTCCAAAGTGGATAATCTCTATCGCTGAAGTGGTAGCTGGGAGAGTTACTGTCGTAAAGTTTTTTTAGATTCTCTTGAGATATCGAAATTGTATGCTCTATCATATTAGAAGGTAAAGCGTAGGTGTTTTTTCCAACTTTAACGAATAGCGTATGGTTACTGGAAACAGTAAATGGTAAACGTATTGTAAACTTTGATCCTTCTCCAGGTGTGGATGATACTGATAATGAGCCGCCAAGTTGGCGAATTTCGTTAATCGCTACATCCATTCCTACACCACGGCCAGAGATCTGAGAAACTTCATCGCAAGTGCTAAAGCCTGGTTTAAATATTAGGTTGCATAACTCATCATCGGAAAGTTCGTCCTCAGGTGTTATCAGCCCTACAGCTAGTGCTTTTTTCTTAACGCAATCAAGATCGATGCCTGCGCCATCATCGGATATTTCAATGAGATGTTCAGAACGATCTTTACTAAACTTAATGTGAACAGCCCCCGCCTCTCGTTTGTTGAGCTTTTTACGTTGTATTGGTGTTTCAATACCATGTGCAGCAGCATTGCGAATAATATGTTCCATAGGTCCCATGAGTGTTTCGAGCGCACTTCTGTCCACTGATCCATCGGTACCTTCTAATGTAAGTTTGGCTTTTTTTCTTAATGAAATGCAGGTTTGTCGTAATATGCGTTGCATGCGTTGGGTTTGTACAGAAAATGTAACCATGCGAGTACTGAGCAAGTTTTCTTGGAGATCTGAATGGATTTTTTTCTGCTGAAGAACTAGTGTGTCGGTTTCCAATGTTAGTCGGGTTAACAGTCCATGCAAGCTTTCTATATCGCCAAAACTTTCCATGAGTCGTTGTGTTATTTTTTGTCCTTCAGAGAAAGTGCTTAAATTTAGTTCAGTGTCCATATCAAACTGGTCACTAACTTTAGAATTTTGTTCAGCGAGATTGTGTGCTTCGAACTGTAGATCCCTCATTTGGGAAAGTGCCCTGCTGACGGTTTTATCCATCTCAAACAAGTTGGTTTTAATCGTGGTAATATGATCTTCGATTCGATTGCTAATTGCGTTCTCTTCACTAGCCTGGTTGACAAGTGTATCGAGTATGTTGGCGTCAATCTTAATCGAGCCAGACTTTTTGCTGCTTGATTTTATAGCGTCTTTTTCATCTGTCTTCTTATTGGGGTGCGTGTCTTTATTAATTAAGGTTGAGTCGCCGATAGGTGATTGTACAGAGTCACTAATATTGGTCGTTGATTCTTCTGCTTCGTTAGTTTTAGCAGAAATCTCATGTTTTGATAATGTATCTTCAGAGTCATTCGAATTGAGAAAGTTATTTGACGTTAGTGTTTGAGGTGTTGTATCAATTTTCTTTTCTTTGGATGAGGGTACGCTCCCCGTCGCTTTGTCTTGAATGGGTTCTAGAGAAAGTGATAATTCATTTGAAGAAATTCTATCGAGTAAGATTTGGTCTCGTGTTATTCGTTTTCCAGAGCGAACATCTTCAATAGTGTCATTGATACTATCAAAACAACTCTGGATGATTTCAATTAAATTGTCAGGATGGGGGATGCGTTTTGCGCTGATCGATTCAATTTTCGTTTCGAGCGTATGTGACAGGTCACCGACATAAATCACGCCTGCCATTCTTGCGCTACCTTTCATAGTGTGAAGGACGCGTTGGATTGCCTCATAGAGTTTTCTTGAGTCGTTATCGTTTTCGTATTCATCGACAATATTGTTTGCGCTTTCGATCAGTTCGACAGCTTCTTCCATAAATATGTCGATTAAGTCTTCGTTAAATTCTTCGCTTGTGTTGTTTTCGTCATGAGAGTCAATGATGTTGTCGACTTCATTTTTAGGCGCGTCTTTGTTGGTGTCTAATGTTTGGTCGGCTAATTGACTACTGATAGAGGGAATGTTGCCGGTAATATCAGACCCGTGCAATGTGAGTGATAGATCGAAGAGTATTTCGCGTGTTGTTGAACAAAATTCTTTAAGGATTTCTAGAGATTCTCTGCCTAAATCACTACTCTTTTTGCTGGTGTTAGAAATGTATTTGGATAATAGATCGGTAGTATGGATAAACTCTCTAGCTTTGGAAAGGGTAGCACATTCTTGAAGAGTGCTGATAGCCGTTAACAATTCGTTTTGAGATGGAGTGTCACAATTCTGTTTGTCGGGCGCGGATGCAAAACTATCAATTATTTCTACTTGGCTAATTGAAACCTGTAATAATTCTTGTGCCTTATCTGTCGGCTTTTGTGCTAAGTCGGCTTGAGCGGAAGTGTCGAGTTCTTTTGTGTTAGAGTTTTTTATGTTACGTGTAATCGGTATTACTTCAGAAAGTTTAGGGATGACTTTTGGTAGCTCTGGTGTAGGCCCGATAATTTCTTTAATGGTTGCTATAATTTTATTGAAAGCACTTGGTGGTGATGTTTTATTTTTAAAACATTCAATTAGCTCATGCATGAGCTTGTGTGATTCTTCTAATAACGACACGGTTTGTTGATTGGCATTTAACGCGCCACACATAACTCGGTTTAAGTAGTCGTTTAATGTTGATGATAGTTCGCTGATGTGCATTGCTCCGGCTATTCTTCCGCTACCTTTTAATGTGTGTAATGTTTTTCGCACAGAAGATAACGCAGTGGAGTCATCCATGCTCAGTTGAAGCGTTCTCAGATCATTTCGCATGAGTTCGAGTTCTTCAATCGCCTCATCTATAAAGATTTCAGCGACTTCGTCGTCAATTAATTCAGCGCTGAGTGTGACAATGTTACTGTCGTTCTGGTTTTTTTTGATTTTACGAGGAAAGCGTTGTTCTTCTTTTTTCTGCTGTCGCTTGATTGCATTTGGAGTTATATCGTGAATATTGGTTGTGTCGTCAGTTGTATCGTTAATTATTAGTTTGGCAACAGATGGGATAGAAAAGCCAAGCTTGTTAATAGAGGTTCGCGCTGTTTCAATTATGGAATCGATTGATGCGTTGGGGTCCATTACTGTTTCAAAATAGTACTCAAGACTAACAATTGTTTCAGCCAATATGTCTAAATTGCTACTTGGTAGAGATTCTTCATTATCGATTATTTCATTTTCCACGTATTCAAGAAGAGCATTCGCTATTTTTGATGCCTGCTCATTATTCAATATAATTAGACATCCTTTTATTTCAGTTAACAGCTTGGGTATGTTTTCAATCACATTTTTCTGAGTTTGATTGGACGCCAGGTATGCCATTATATGGTTTTTAATTTGAGCGATATTTCCTTGTGCTTCAAGCGCTGTTTTTTCTGTTATTTTTATCAGCTCCGAATTTACTGCGGGTGCTGCCAGTTCCAGACTTGTTGATGTGCTTGTTTTGGATGTATTTGCACTTGCTTTCCCCATATCTTTTACTGATGTTTCTACGTGTAATATAGCAGCTGCAATTTCCAACATTGTATCGTTTGAAGGAGCTTTGTTGGTGGTAATTATTTCATTAATGATGTCGGTTTGTTCTTGAAGTTTTTGTTTTTCCGCACCGAGATTTAATAAACTTAAGGTGTCAGAAATGTGCTTGAGAGGAGTGATAGTCTGTTTGAGCCGAATCGGATTGTCTTGTGTGTTTCGAACGAAATTTTCTATGGTTGCTTTAATTTGTTCTAATGATTTAGAAAGCTCGTTCGCAATGAGCGTAAATGTTTCGGAACTCAGCGCATTGTTGCCGTGCTGTATTAAAGAAATATCTTCTTCGCTAGGGATGATGCTTTCTAATTGGTATATTTTCTTGAGAGAGTTAACTCTTTCACCGTTAGAGCTTGCTTGAGATATGTAATAAAGTGCATTTTTAAGAAGTTCTATAGGTGGAGCTTCTTCATAGATATCAGTATCACCTTGAGAAAATGATTTAATGACACGATCAACTTGCCCGAGAATTAAGCGTAATGAAATATTAGAGCTTAGACCTTGCTCGTGCATTGCTTCAAATAGGCCGCCTAATATCCACCAAATTTGTCTATTTCTTGGTGTTAAACATGCGGATTCAAAATTACGAGCAACTAAACGTAGTTGTTGCAGGCTCAATTGGTCTGAAGGGTCCCTAAACCAGGATAATAATGCAGACTGGTAATATGGGCGCAGTTTTGCCGCATAATTTTTTAGTTGAGTGCTCATTTGCTCTTTGGAATGTGTGTGCAGTGGTATCTTTGGAACGATAGAAAGGTTTGGTAAAAACAGTGAGCTTTCAGAAAGTAGAGGTTCTTTGATTGAAGCACGAATATCATTGATGATCAGTAGTAGAGAAGCTGGTATACCGTTATTGCTTGCATCGAGTTGGTCGATAAAAGTCTCTAACGTCAGTGTTGCATGTAAAAGAGCTTCAAATATATCTTCTTTGCTCTTTTTGTTGCTTCCTTGGATCGCATTAATTGCTTTTTTCATATCGGCGACAAGCAGAGCAGCGCCGTATAGATTTAATATCTCAAAACTACCGTGGAGTAAGTGTAACTCTGCCTGAATTTTTTCAATAGGTGCGTTGTTTTCAAGATCTTGAGAGTAGGACTCGAATAGATCACGAACTGTTTTTATTGTATTTTCCAGCTCGGGCTTTATCCAGTTTAAAGGATGCTGCTGGTTGTTTTGTGCTAATGTATTCATTGTCTCAATACTCCTGGGGGTACATTGAATATATTTAATTGATTAGTGATTATTTTTTTTAGTTAATCGTAATTAAATATACAAATCAGTTTTGTAAACTATTAACTGGGCAGTTTAAATCCGTGTATGGCTGCTCTTTGCTCTTGTGCTAGCTCTGCAAGTTTAGCGGTTAGTGCTGCCGTTTGTTTTGTGTTGATTAAGTTTGAATCTGTCAGGTTTTTAATTGCATTCATAGTTTGCGACGTATGCGTTGATGTTTCAGTAAGTGTTAAAGTCGCGGCAGACACGTTGTTGATGAATTCGGCGAGATGAGCAGATACTGTTTCAATTCGTAATAATGCATCACCTGCATCCTCTGCCAGTTTAGTTCCGTTGATTACATTACCAATACTCTGTTCCATCGATACAACTGCCTGGCTTGTATCAAGCTGAATGGACTTAACAAGCGATTCTATTTTTTGTGTTGCTTGCGTTACCCTTTCCGCTAATTGTTGCACTTCATCTGCTACCATTGTGAAGCTTTGTCCACCTTCTCCTGCGACACTCGCTTTGATCGCAGCGTTGAGTGCTAAAATATTTGTTTGGTCGGCGATACCATTGATTAGCTCGACTACAGCTCCGATTTCCTGGGAGCTTTCGCCTAAACGTTTTATTCGATTAGACGTGTCGTAAATGTCTTCTTTGATGATGTGCATGCCTCGAATGGTGTTGCGCACAGCAAGGCCGCCTTGCTCCGCCATGTTGACAGCTTTGTTTGAAAGTTGTGTGGATTCTTCAGATTGTTTTGCAACAACATCAAAAGATTGAGACATTTTGTTAACGGTTTCAGCAACTGATGTGAGCTGCTGAGCTTGTTGGTCGCTTGCTCTGGCAAGTTTAATTGCGGTGGATTGGGTCTCTTCGGCAGTCTCTGAAACATGTATAGCCATTGAGTCGATATTTCTTACCAATTGGCGTAATGAATTTATTGTGAAATTTATCATCTCCGCTATTGGTTCTGTAATGCCTGGTGCAACGGTTGTATTAGTTGTTAAGTCGCCTTTTGCAATCGGGGCAATTTCGTTTTGAAGAAGTTTGATGGCGTCAACAGTTTTTTTGTTGGATTTTTCTTTCAGTGTTAATTCTGTTCGAGTGATTCGGTTAATGGCAATGGCTAGCCAGAGCAGGAGTGCCAGAGATATTGCGCCAAAGGTATAACCGACAACATTGACGATATTTTTGGTATTAACATTGTTTTCATATATTTCAATGAGTTCGTTTATGCTGTTCAACAGGTTGTCTGAGTGGTCGATTAATGCTTTTTTGGCGACTCTTAGGTTGTCGAGTTTGATTGACTGTTCTTTCAGTCTCGATATGAGCTCTTCAAGTGTGGCGAAGGTTGACAATGTGTTGCTGATTCGTGTGCGTAATGGTTTAGCTGTAATGCGACTAATATTGTTTCTTCTGTCGCCTTTTAACATGCCTTCTAATGCATCTCGAAAGGCCTTGGCATCTATTTTCAAGGTTTTAATTGTTTCTGATACATTAGTCTCATCTAGATCAATTTGATTAATGCCGGTATTGATTCGTTGGGCGAGAAGTAATTGATAGCTGGCGATAAAAATTAATTTTTGATGGGCGTCTTGCTTGATTAGCTGGGTGATGATTTCTTCAGATGCTTCTTCAATTTTAGGGATGGCAGCATTAGCTGCTTTTATAAATTTTTCAGTAATACGTATGCTTCTCTCAGATGAAATGAGAGTGTCAATGTGTTTTTGGTGATCTTCCCAGAGGATGATAATGTTGTTCAGGCTTTCATTATACTGTTCTGGTGTTGTTGTGTTTGAAATGTCTGATTCTGGATCGCCGTGGACAATCAGATTTAATGTCTCTTTAAACTTGTCTCTTGAGCTTTTCAGTTGAGTAAAATTATCTTCGACACTTTTTTTGCTCTCAGATGAAAATTTAATAATTTCGAAAACGTTAAGACGTAAATTACTGGTGTACCGAACATGCTCATTATCAAACTTCAGCAATACAGTGGAGTATGTTAACGCACCAGCCATAGCAAGAAGGCACACTAGAAGAACGACTACTATGCGTCCGAATTTTCGATTGCTAGGTTTGATGCTATTTTCGAAGTTCTGAAGGCTATTCATTTTTTATTATTGTATGCCGTGTTTGTAAAGTAACAAAAATCTTATTGTTTTATTGGAGGCAACAACCACGGCATATGTACAATATGAAAGACGCTGTGAATACTTCCATGTAAGCTCGACGGCAGCATCCCTCGACTTTGTCTCCTGAGCCGTTCTATCTCCTGCTTCCATGCAGTCGTGCTGCCGATGCTTTCATATTGTACATACACCATGTTTATTGCTGCTATTTAAGAAAATTTAAACTCCGAAACTTGAGGTCCTAAAATATTGAAGCATTAAGAAACTCAGCATCACCTGCCAATGCTTCAATCGATAATTCGCCCCAAATATTTCTGCCGTCTCCAAAAGCCTGCAAAATAAAACGTTGAAGAGTTGCGGAGAAAGTACTAGTTATGTCAATTTGATGGTTAACATCTTCTTTACTAAACTGCTTTAAACTAAAAATTTCCTCAACCAATAATCCAGTATTCACATTATTATGTTTAATGACAATTAATCGATTTGTGTGTCCAGGAGTGGTCGGCTCTCCTAATAAATAGTCTTTCAAGTCAATAACTGGCAGTGGCTGTCCTCTAAGGCTAATGAGGCCCAGAAACCAAGACTTTGCTGCTGGTACTTTAGAAATGTTGTTCATCAGTTTTGAATCTAACACTTCGTTAATGTATGTTGTTTTAATGGCTAAGCAATGTTGATTTAGTTGAAAGCCTATACCAATCCAATAACTGTTGCTTGAATTATGCGCAGTAATCGGAATTTGGCTTTTGCAGGCCTCTTCCAGTTCGCTGAGCAAAATTAGTGGGTGTGTTGTTGAGCTAGACTGCATATCATCCACATACTGCTTGTATTTTTCTTCATATGATTTTAATGGGGTTTGCGAGTTTCGTCAGATTTTACAGTGGTATGGGTGAAAACCGAGCGAAGCAATTCCTTTCGCGATAGAGTATTACTCAGAAAGCACGACTCATTATTTAGCTGCGGAGATATTCATGTACAACACCTAGCAGCTCTTCTTTTGTGAAAGGCTTGGTTAGGTATTGATCAGACCCTGCTATGCGACCGCGAGCTCTATCAAATAGACCATCTTTACTTGAAAGCATGACGACGGGTGTGTTCTTGAAATTGTCGTTATTCTTGATTAATGCACATGTCTGATATCCGTCGAGTCTGGGCATCATTATGTCGAGAAAAATAATGTCAGGTTGATGATCAACGATCTCTGCAAGTGCAGCAAAACCGTCGACAGCAGTGAATACTTGATAACCCGCTTTGGTTAACAGTGTTTCTGCTGTTTTTCTAATTGTTTTACTGTCATCAACAACCATTATTTTTAATTTAGTTGCCGCATCAATTGCTCCAGACGCTTCGTTCGCTTCCACGTTAGTCGTATCCCCTTTGGGTTTAAACTGCGTTCTTATTTATATATGTAGCTCAAGTATACTGAAATTTAATTCGGAAATATATGTCAGCTGTCTTACGCTTACATTAATTAGATTTCTATGTAAGTTGCTGAACGGCGGGATATTAATTGTTCAAAAAGTGTTCTTTGCGAAAAATATTTTCAGTTTAATTTAGACGAATATTTTTCAAGCAACGCCAGGCTCGCAGAAACGGACTTATCGTCGATCAATATATAAACAGTTTTGTCGATGAATGTTTTTTTAGCGCACATGGAATCACGCGGGTGTAATCTTTTCCTCTTTAAAGTGACAGTCAGGTTACAATTAAAGTTTCTTTGAAAGTGAATAGTTAGCTTATGTCGAAAAATATTAGTCTCGGTGTGGTGATGGATCCCATAGCGAATATAAAGCCATATAAAGACAGTACATTTGCCATGTTACTTGCTGCGCAGGAGCGTGGGTGGCCGATATATTATTTTGAGCAGAGTGATTTGTTTATTAAAGATGGTGTGGCATGGGCAAAATGGCGACGACTCGATCTTGTTGATAACACTGAAAAGTGGTTTAGCTTTTCCGAAGAGGGAGTGTCTCCCGTTAGTGAAATTGTCAATGCTGTATTAATGAGGAAAGATCCGCCGTTTGATATGGAGTATATCTACAGCACTTACATTCTGGAAATGGCCGAGCAGCTTGGTGTGCTTATGGTTAACAAGCCACAAAGCTTACGTGACGCAAATGAAAAATTATTTACTACTCAGTTTAGCCAATGCTGTACAACGACTTTAGTGAGTCGTTCAATGGATGATCTGCGTGCATTCGTAACAGAGCATAAGGATGTCATTTTCAAGCCATTGGATCAAATGGGTGGTGCGTCAATTTATCGTGTTCAGCCAGATGATCAGAATCTTTCCGTCATTCTTGAAAACCTTACTGGTATGGGTACGCGTTGCACGATGGCTCAAAAGTTTATCCCTGAGATTTCCCAAGGCGATAAAAGAATTCTAATAGTTGATGGGGAGGTTATACCTTATGCGCTTGCACGTATTCCTAAAGATGGCGAAACGCGAGGTAATTTGGCGGCTGGAGGTCGGGCAGAAGGTTTACCTTTGACCGATCGAGATTTTTGGATTTGCCAGCAAATTTCTCAAACGTTAAAAGATAAAGGGTTGATTTTTGTTGGCCTGGATGTGATTGGTGATTATTTGACAGAGATCAATGTGACAAGCCCTACTTGCATACGAGAGCTTGATGAGATTTATGGTTTGGATATTGCCGGTCAATTAATGGACGCAATTGAGGCTAGGCTGGCGAATTGATGTGTAGATTTTTCTTTTCTGCGATTGTCGCAGTTTGTCTATTAACTGCCTGCTCAAATAATACTGAAGAATCTCGTGGGCCACTGTTTGAAGAACAAATGTTCGTTTTGGGGACTATCGTCAACATTACGATCTACGGTGAGAGTGAGGAAAAATCACAAAAAGTCTTTCACGATTTATTAACCGATTTCAAGTATATGCAAGCAGCATGGAATCCTTGGAAGAAAGGGTCTTTAGCACGTGTTAATAAGTTACTGGCTGAGGATGAACCATTTGCCGTAGGTCCCGCCGTTAAAAAGCTTATTGAGCAATCTTCAGTCTTGTCAGAGAAGAGTGAGGGATTGTTTAATCCAGCAATTGGCGGATTGGTTAAACTGTGGAGGTTTCATCAGGATGAAATGCCTCAAGGCCCGCCGCCCAAGAAAGAAGAAATTGACCGGTGGCTTTTGCAAAAAGATAGCATGAATAATTTGCGCTTGGATGACTTGATGTTATCTACCACGAATAAAAACTTGAAACTCGATTTTGGTGCCTTCGCCAAAGGTTATGGTGTCGATAGAGCCATAGAGTATCTTAAAAGCGAAGGGGTTGAGAATGCGATTATTAATGCAGGAGGGGATCTTCGTGCCATCGGCAGTAAAGGAAATAAGCCTTGGGTAATTGGTATTCGTCATCCAAGAGGCGATGGCGTTATCGCGTCTCTTAAAATAAAAGGCGACGAAAGTGTCTTTACCTCTGGAGATTATGAGCGCTATTACGAATATCAAGGAGTGCGCTATCATCATATTCTCGATCCTCGAACGGGATACCCTGCGAGTGAATTGACATCTGTTACAGTGGTGCATAAAAGCGCAGCGATTGCTGACGCTGCAGCGACTGCGTTGTTTATTGCCGGGCCAAGTGCATGGGAGCGCATTGCGAACAAACTTGATGTAGATCAGGCGATGTTAATCGATAAAGCTGGAACAGTATATTTGACACCAAAAATGGATCAACGAATCGAGTTTCTTGATAGAGATCAATTGACGATTGTTCGATCTTCGAAATTTGAACAATGATTGAGACGACGCGGGCAGATAAACTAATCCTGCTCGGAAGCATTTTTTTTGTTTCATTTCTATACTACTTTTTCTGGGTAGAGAGTAGTGAAGCTAATCAGGTTGAAATTTTTGTCAATGGCGAAAAGCGATATGTGTATAATCTTGCAGAAAATAATACGGTCCATGTAGATGGAAAAATAGGCGAAAGCCTAATTGAGATAAGCGATAACAAAGTAAGATTCACCCATTCCCCATGTAGCAGTCAGTTTTGTGTAAGAAGTGGTTGGCATGAACATTCAGGTGGTTTTGCTGCGTGTTTGCCTAATGGCGTGAGTTTACATCTTACCGGTGCGGGAAAGATGTACGACGCGATTAATTTTTAGATCTAATAATATGCAACTTCGCATTACTCCAACAATCGAAGATCATAGGGTCGCAAAACTTGCGGCATTGGCGATCGGGATTCACGTACTGGAAAGCATATTGCCTAGCCCAATACCTGGAGTAAAGCCGGGTTTGGCAAACATTGTTACACTGATTGTCTTTTTGCTTTACGGCTTGAATTCAGCGGTATGGGTCTCTTTATTGCGTGTGCTTGTTGGTAGTTTGATCATAGGTACGTTTTTATCCCCAACATTTGTTTTAAGTTTAAGTGGTGCGATTGCGAGTATTTTTGTGCTTCTTATCATCTCGAAATTTGAGCAATTGGAAATCAGCGCAATCGGGATTGCCACCTTAATGGCGTTAGCTCATGTGATGTCGCAATTCATTGTTGTTTATGTATTTTTTATTCCACACAAGGCAATTTTTGATATATTGCCTATCATGATGACAGCTGCACTGATATTTGGTTTGTTTAATGGGATCTTGGCGCAAAAAATAACCGAAAGAATAAGATTATAATTATGATAATGGCTAAAGCATCCCCCGAAAATTATTATCAAAACCCTGACCGTTTTGGTTTGATGGTTATTATTGCCCTTGTGGTGCATGCCGTTCTTATATTGGGTATCAGTTTTGGTGGGTTTGACACCGCTGATGAAAATAAAGTCACACCTCGAATGGAAGTGACACTGGTTAAAACTCAAACGGATAAAGCCCCCGACAAAGTCGATTATCTTGCTCAGGCAAATCAGGAAGGCGGCGGTAATGTGGAAGAGACAGTAAGACCAGAAACGCCATTTACAGCAATGGCCCCCAATCAATCGATCAATCTCACAACACCCACCCCGCCAACTGAGAGTGCAGTCAAGGAAGAGAGGGCGACGAGAAATGAACTACTCACCATGGAGAACCAGGATCAATCGATGGTGGCAGATGTTTTTCCCGTTAAAAAGAAAGAAGGTGACAAGGTCAAAGTTGCTCAATTGCTGAGTCAGTCACATGAAATAGCAAGCCTTGAGGTTGAGCTTGGCACATCTATGCGCGCATATGCAAAAATGCCGCGACGAAAGTTTATTTCTGCGGCCACTAAAGAGTATAAATATGCGAGCTATATGGAAAGCTGGCGTAGGAAAGTTGAGAAAATCGGAAATCTCAATTTCCCACAAGAAGCAAAACGCAGAAACCTGGCGGGTGAGCTGATTCTTGATGTCGCGATTAATCCAGACGGGACGATTTTCCGAGTTAAAGTTGCACGTAGTTCAGGCCACAAGCTTCTAGATGATGCCGCATTGAGAATTGTTCATTTGGCCGCCCCTTACGCACCGTTGACACCAGCAATATTAAAAGAAACAGACATTCTTCATATAACGCGCACCTGGAAGTTTTTGGGTGGCGATTTGACGACTGGCCGCTAATGGGGCTCCATGAAGAGGAGTTGGGATTGATTTTGGAGTGACTTGGGCTAAGAATGCACTCGGAACGGAAAAATCAATCCCAACTCCGTTTCTAGTGGGAATTGCTGAAAAACTTCAAATCAGCTTGATTATCGCATTATTAAGTCTATAAACTAATGATATGACTGAGTCTTCCAACCTTTCTGGCCATTTCTTAATTGCCATGCCTGATTTACAGGATCCTAACTTCAATAGGACGGTTACATTTATCTGTGAGCATAATGAAAACGGTGCATTTGGCATAGTTATCAACCGACAAGTGGATGCAAATGTTGCTGAAGTGTTAAGCCAACTTAATATCTCTTCAGTTGAAGGCAATCCATACGCAAAAAATAACGTGTTTATCGGTGGGCCTGTAGAGGTGGAACGAGGGTTAATACTGCATTCCGCCGGAGGGGAATGGGGCACAACTTTGATTGAAATCGATGGTATTGCAGTAACATCGTCGTTGGATATTATGCGAGCAATTGGGAATGGTGACGGACCAGAAAAGTTTTTAGTTTCTATCGGTTATGCTGGATGGGGACCTGGTCAATTAGAACAAGAAATGGTGGGCAATGCGTGGTTAAACGGGCCTGCGGATTCAAAAATCATATTTGATACACCAGTGGCTGAGCGCTGGAATGCAGCTGCGGCTTTACTCGGTGTAGATCTTAGGTTGTTGTCTCATGAAGTTGGTCATGCCTAAGTCGGGAAGTAAGATCCGCGAGATTAAAACAGTGGTGGGCTTCGATTTTGGAATGAAGCGTATCGGTGTAGCGGTTGGTCAAATTGTGACAAGAACAGCAACTCCATTACCGCTAATAAAAGCGCAGGATGGTGCACCCAAGTGGGATGAGGTAAAAATAATTTTGGATGAATGGCAACCTCAATTACTGATTGTCGGGTTACCCGTGCACATGGACGGAACAGAGCAACTATTAACAAAAGCGGCAAAGCGATTTGGCAATCGATTAAATGGGCGATTTAATTTACCGGTGGAATGGGTGGATGAGAGGCTGACTTCTTATGAGGCAGAATCTATGGTTGAAGAGCTTGGGATAAAACTAAACGAAGATGACTTGAACATAGATAGCCTTTCTGCAAAATTAATTGTTGAGCAATGGTTGAATCTAGAAAAAACAGTTGATCCGAGTTAAATAAAGAGCGGGTATGACAAATTATAATATCGATGTCCTTTTGGATAATATGGCTCAACAGCTTCAGAGTGAATTTGAGAAAAAAGGGATCTCAGATCCATTTATGATTGGGATTCACACCGGTGGCGCCTGGGTGGCTGAGAGACTTCATAAAATCCTGGGTTTGAGTCAACCTCTTGGTACACTCAATATTTCATTTTATCGTGATGACTTTACCCGTATAGGTGTGCATCCTCAAGTAGCACCATCGACTATCGTAACACCTATCGAAAATCAGCACATCGTACTAGTGGATGATGTGTTATACACAGGCAGAACCATACGTGCAGCGTTGAATGAAATATTTGATTATGGTCGTCCATCATCAATATTACTCTCTGTGTTAGTTGATCGTAGTGGAAGAGAGTTGCCAATACAACCGGATGTTGTTGGTATGCATATGGACTTGGCAGAAAATCAACAGATAAAACTGACTGGTCCAGAGCCGTTAGAGTTAGTTACGAATCAGTGAGGCAGGACTCAATTAATTTTATATAGTAACTACTCACAGTATTTCTCAGGACAAAGCGTTTGGCGCTATACAGGTCGTAGAAACCGTTGTCCGCATGGATGCGGACATCGAGCGCCCAGGGAAGGGGTTACAGCGTGTTTTGGAGACCTGTATAGCGGTAAGCGCGTGTAGTGGCACATAGTAGTTACTTTATATGTTCAAATTCAAAAATTGCTTTTAAAGGCATATTAGTCACATGAGTTATCGACACAATCTTCAATTAACCGCTGATAAAAAGTTAAGACATTTTTTAACAATACAGGGCTTACCTAGAGCCGTATTGTGTGAAATTCTTGATACTGCTGAAACCTTTTCACATGTGGGGCAGCAAGCAGTAAAAAAAGTCCCTATCCTGCGTGGTAAAACTATTGTTAATCTCTTTTTTGAAAATAGCACTCGCACACGTACGACATTTGAATTAGCAGCTAAACGATTATCGGCAGATGTCTTGAATTTAAACATCGCTGCATCTGCAACATCTAAAGGTGAATCTCTGCTTGATACCTTGAGAAACCTGGAAGCAATGCAGTGTGATATGTTTGTTGTTCGCCACGCTCAAAGTGGGGCGGCACATTTTATTGCCAAACATGCTCCCAAGCATATTAGTGTCATCAATGCCGGTGATGGTCGGCATGCGCATCCAACACAAGCTATGCTGGATATGTTTACCATTCGCCGTCATTATTCTGATTTTTATCCGTTAAAAGTTGCCATTGTCGGTGATGTGTTGCACTCACGTGTTGCTCGATCTGAAATTCATGCATTAACAACACTGGGCGTGAATGAAGTGCGCGTGATAGGCCCCAAAACTTTGATACCAACGGGGATTGATAGCTTAGGGGTTCACGTCTTTCATGATATGGCAGAAGGCCTGCAAGATGTTGATGTGGTCATTATTCTGCGATTGCAAAAAGAGAGAATGGAAGGTGCTTTTTTACCAAGTGAGCAAGAGTACTTCCATTCTTATGGCTTAACCGCAGAAAAATTAAAATATGCAAAACCAACCGCAATAGTGATGCACCCCGGGCCGATCAATCGCGGTGTTGAAATTGATTCGTCAGTTGCTGATGGCTCTCAATCAGTGATTTTAGAACAGGTGACAAATGGTATTGCAGTGCGAATGGCTGTCATGTCTATGACCATGGGGCAATATACTGCAGCAGGTGGCGCAGCATGAAAACACTGATTAAAAATGGTCGCGTAATTAATCCTAAGACCTCGTTTGACGAAATTGCGGATGTTGTTATTGCCGAGGGTAAAGTTATTGCCGTTGGCTCTATCCCTGATGGTTTTAATGCGGAGCAAACTATCGACGCTACTGGTCAATATGTTTTTCCTGGCATTATAGATTTAAGTGCGAGATTGCGTGAGCCAGGTTTTGATTATAAAGCAACAATTGCTTCTGAAACTCAGGCAGCTGCGAGTGCAGGTATCACTACCTTGTGTTGCCCACCAGATACTGCGCCAGTCATTGATTCGCCAGCCGTTGTTGAGATGATTAATCATCTTGCAGAGCAGAGTGGCAAAGCGAGAGTTGTCATTATTGGCGCGTTAAGCAAACAGCTTGAAGGCTCGCAAATCAGTGAAATGTCGGCGCTTAAAACCGCAGGTGTTGTCGGAGTTGGTAATGGCTTGCGACAGATTAAAAATACTTTAGTTATGCGTCGCGCATTAGAATATGCGAGCAGTCATAATTTGACGGTATTTCTTTTTTCAGAAGATCCCTGGTTACGTGGTAATGGGAGTGCACATGAAGGCGCTATCAGTACACGTATGGGATTAGAAGGTGTTCCAGAAATTGCAGAAGTTATTGCAGTGGCTAGAGATCTTGCATTAATTGAACAAACAGGCGTGCGCGCACATTTTTGTCAGTTATCTACAGCAAAAGCAAAAACAAAGATTGCTCGTGCTCAATCCGAAGGTTTGCCTGTCACTGTTGATGTCTCTGCGCATCAACTTCATCTAACTGATATGGATATTGGTGATTTTGATCCTATGTATCATGTGCGCCCACCACTTCGATCAATTCGAGATAGGGATGTGTTACGGCAAGGGATAAAAGAGAATAGTGTTAGCGTTATCTGTTCTGATCATCAGCCACATGATGAAGATGCGAAAGATGGACCTTTTAGTGTGACCGAGCCGGGTATATCAGGCATTGATACTTTATTGCCATTAACAATGCGTCTAGTTGCTGATGGTGTGTTAACGTTACAAGAAGCTTTAGCATCCCTCACCTATAAGCCTGCTGAAATACTGGGTTTAAATTTAGGAACCATTGAGCTTGGCGCTACAGCTGATCTGGTTGTTTACGACCCAAATGCTTTTTGGACATTAACACCGGAGACAATGCAAAGTGCCGGTAAAAATTCGCCCTTTCTTGGTTGGGAGTTTGATGGCAAAGTGACACATACTTTTCTTGAAGGTCGCCTGGTTTATTCGCACACTTGATATGATGGAGTATCAGTGCAGTAATGTGCTTGCCGTTTCTCCAACGCCAAATGATGATGTCGTTTTAAGTTTGGCCTGCGAGGAGTTATCGATAAGTGTATTGCCAGGGCAATATGTTTATCTGTCGCTGGATGAAAGCATTGCTCATAAAGCTATTGCCTATGTATTATCGACTGACCCCAAACAGAAAAGATTATCTTTCTACATTCTTGCTGATGTCTTTAGGCAATTAAAATTGCAAGGCAGAGACAAGCTTTGGGTAAGCCAGCCTACTGGAGATGCTTTCCCAGCCCTTGGCTTTTCGTCAAATTTATTGATCATTGCCGATAAAACAGGTTTGCCTTCAGCTCTTTTTTTGTCGCAAATTATTGCTGAATTGAAGTCTCACAAAAAGGTGTTTGTTCTATTGTATAGTGACGGACAATTTCCTTTCAGGCCGCAGCCATCACGATTTCTAGTATCAGGTGTCCCACCGAGTGTTATCGCAGCATGCCCGTTGCTTGAAGATAGAAATATATCCAATAGACTGATAAGTAATACATCGATACCTGGATGTTATGAAGGCTCACTCACTGAATTTTTGAATGACTGCTTGTTAGAGGATTTCATTAATGAAGGTGTAACGGTTTACGCTAGCGGTGGATCTACCTTTATGAAGGAAGTAAGGTCTATTAGCGATAACTTAGGCGTGATGGCTCACCTAATAGAACTTCCATAATCCCGGATAATTGGTGAATTATCCGGGGCAAGTGTTGATACCCTTAATCATCTTCAACTAATGAGATTGAATGCAGTAGATTGGAAACTGAACGCGTATGATGGCCATGTTGCTTGCTCAGTTTAATCTTCAAGCGTAACTCATTCTCGGACTCTGCATGTCTAAGAGCTTCTTCATAGCTGATGATTCCTTCGCTAAACAATTTAAACAAACTCTGATCAAATGAACACATGCCTTGTTGTTCGGATTTTTGAATAATCTCAGCAAGCTCATGAATGTCATTTTTCAAAATCCGATTAGAAACTAGCGGAGTGTTAAGTAAACACTCGACGGCGGGGCGACGACTTTTTCCATCAACAGTGGGAACTAAGCGTTGACCTATCACTGATTTGAGAGCAAGAGAGAGATCAAGCGAAATCTGTTTACGTTGGTCATCGGGGAAGAAGGACATAATACGATCAAACACCTGATTAGTATTGCTTGCGTGTAATGTGGCAATACAAAGATGACCTGTTTCAGCAAACTGTAAAGCATGCATCATGGTTTCTTTGCTTCGTATTTCTCCAATAACGATCATATCGGGCGCTTGTCGCAGAGCGTTTTTTAATCCGATTTCGAAGCTATCGGTATCTATACCTACTTCACGCTGAGTCACAATGCAGGACTTAGGTTCGTGTACGAATTCGATAGGATCTTCAATTGAAATAATGTGACCGCTACTATTCATGTTGCGATAATCTATCATCGAAGCGAGAGTGGTGGATTTACCAACACCAGTTGCACCAATAATCAATACCAATCCCTGGCGATACATGGCAATTTCTTTGTAAATTTCGGGAAGATGTAATTCAGGGATGGAAGGGATTTGTGTTTCTATACGACGTAAAACCATGCCAACCTGACTTTGATGGCGATGGACATTAACTCTAAAGCGACCAATTTCTTTTTGGTGAATAGCAAAGTTAGCTTCGTTGAAACGATCGAAATGTCTTTTCTGATCATTTGGCATAACGCGAAAAATAATTTTTTCAGCTTCTTCGGCGCTAAGTGCTTTGTTAGACTCTGGGAGAATTTTCCCATTGACTTTCATGCTTGGTGGAATACCTGCGCTGATAAATAAGTCTGAGGCTTTTTTCTCACGCATGAGTAGAAGTAGTGAATTAAAATCCATATTCAATCTTTATCGATCCACATAATTATTAACCAAGGCTATTAAATATGCGGAAGCGACTCTCTCCCTTTTTATTATTTGCCCAGCTGCTTTATTCGTTAAAGTCAAAGAGGCGTTTATATGATGATAAGATTCGCAAATATTGATTAGTTTATTCGCACAAAAAAATCCGTTTTTTAATGTGAGCTTAGTTTACTAAAAGAGTTTAACTTCTACAAATAAGTTTATCGGGTTAATGGTTTATTTTTTAAAAGTTTTTCCCCGAAAAATAGTGTCGTCGATTAACGAAAATCGAATTTAAAATTGATCTTTGGACATTGCTTTACTTCTTGCTTCAATCCGAGTGATTGAACCGCGATTAACAAGTTCCATGAGTGATTGATCTAGTGTCTGCATTCCCATCTGTTGTCCTGTTTGAATGGCTGAATACATTTGTGGGACTTTATTTTCCCTGATCAGGTTTCGAATTGCCGGTGTACCAATCATTATTTCGTGCGCAGCAATTCGACCTCCACCACTTTTTTTCATTAATGTTTGAGAGATGACAGCTTGTAAAGATTCTGAGAGCATCGCTCTTACCATATCTTTTTCAGAAGCCGGAAATACGTCAACAATACGATCAATTGTTTTCGCTGCAGAGCTAGTATGTAGGGTACCAAATACAAGATGGCCTGTTTCCGCTGCAGTTAGCGCTAAACGAATAGTTTCCGGATCTCGCATCTCACCAACGAGAATGACGTCGGGATCTTCACGGAGTGCGGAGCGCAATGCTTCATTAAAACCTTTGGTATCACGATGTACTTCTCGTTGGTTAATCAGGCACTTTTTACTGTCGTGAACAAATTCGATAGGATCTTCGATGGTTAAAATATGCCCAAATGTATTCTCATTAACATGATTAATCATGGCGGCAAGTGTTGTTGATTTACCCGAGCCTGTTGGTCCAGTAACAAGAATTAGTCCGCGATGTCGTTGCACAATTTGCTCAAAAATTTGCGGGCATTTAAGGTCATCTAACGACAAAATTTTTGTCGGGATTGTACGAAAAACTGCACCTGCACCACGATGATGATTAAAGGCATTAACACGGAAACGGGCTAAGCCAGGAATTTCGAACGAAAAATCGTTTTCATAAAATTCCTCAAACTCTTTTCGTTGCTTGTCATTCATAATGTCATAGATCAAACTATGTACAGTTTTGTGCTCCAGAGGAGGAACATTAATTCTTCGAATATCACCGTCAACACGAATCATTGGCGGTTCTCCGGCTGAGAGATGTAAGTCGGAAGCCTGGTTTTTTACACTGAAAGCAAGTAACTCCGAAATATCCATTTTTTACCTTTAACTTGTTGTAAAATTAGAGTGAGTGCATACATCGCAAAGTGAGGTAGCTATTTGTCTTAGCGGCTGGAATATCTTGCTACTTAATATAAATCCAGCTCATGAGTTGCTTGAGAGAGTTATAAAACTCGCTTTAATAATATAACAAAATAAGATGGCAGTTAGTTTAGTTTTTTTAGGATAATAGCATGTTAGATATAAAAGCGAATCTGGACGCAGTACGTAATCGCATCAAGCAAGCTGAAGTGCGTTTTGGTCGCGAGCCGGGTTCGGTGCAACTTGTTGCGGTAAGTAAAACCAAACCAGTTGAGCTAATAAGGCAAGCCCTTGCAGCTGGGCAGAAAGTTTTTGGCGAGAGTTATATTCAAGAGGCTGTAGAGAAGATTCAGCAATTGAACAATACGTCATTGCAGTGGCATTTTATTGGCCCCATTCAATCAAATAAAACAAAGCTCATTGCTGAAAACTTTGAGTGGGTTCATAGTATTGATCGGTTAAAAATAGCACAAAGGTTGAGTGATCAGAGGCCTGATAAACTGCCGGTCTTAAATGTTTGTCTTCAAATTAATATCAGTGAGGAATCTACAAAATCAGGTGTCACTCTTTCTGAATTATCCGAATTAATCGAATCAATCCTGAAGTTGCCTAAAATAAATTTACGTGGTTTTATGGCGATACCTAGCCGCGAGAGAGATTTTCAAGAACAGAGAAAGCATTTCAAATTATTGAGTGATACTTTAGCAGAGATGAATCAGCATTTCTGTTTAACTATGGATACATTATCAATAGGAATGTCAGGCGATTTAGAAGCCGCAGTCGCAGAAGGTGCAACTTTAGTGCGAGTGGGGACAGATATTTTTGGCGAACGTGAATATAAAAAGCAGGTGTGAAATGGATACATTTAAAATAACATTTATCGGTGCGGGTAATATGGCGACTGCTTTAATCGGAGGTTTAGTCCACGATAAGTTTCCACCAAAAGCAATATGCGCGAGTGATGTCAATGATCAAAAGCTTACGCATCTCGAAGAGGCTTATGGTATCAATATAAGTGGTGATAATAAAAGTGCAATATCAGAAGCTGATGTTATTGTCCTTTCAGTTAAACCTCAAATGATGCGAGGAATTTGTCAGGATATTGCTACGGTAGTGCAGCAAAAACAACCGTTGATAATATCTGTTGCTGCGGGATTAAACGCAAATAACCTAAGCGACTGGTTGGGGGAAAATACAGCGATCGTACGAGCGATGCCAAATACGCCTGCGTTAATTAAAGCTGGTGCAACTGGATTGTTTGCCAACGAATATGTTTCTCAGTCTCAGAAAGAAATTGCCGAAAAAATAATGCGTGCCGTTGGTGTCGTCTTGTGGATTGATAATGAGGAGCATATGGATTTGGTCACAGCTCTTTCTGGCAGTGGGCCTGCATACTATTTTAAAATTATGGAATCGTTTGAAAAAGCGGCATGCGAAATGGGTCTGCCGCCTGAAACAGCACATCTGCTAACTTTACAAACGGCCTTAGGTGCAGCAAGGTTAGCGATCGAGAGTGATGATGCTCTATCTACTTTACGTGAGAGGGTAACATCACCCGGTGGTACCACCGAAAAAGGGCTTGAAGCAATGCAACAAGCTGGTGTAGAACAGATCTTGAAATCAACATTAGAGGCTGCGACGACGCGTGCGGCGGAATTAGCGAAAGAATACGGAGAGAACTAATGACCTATGCTTCAAATGCAGGAACCTTTCTGATTGAAACATTGATTGGCCTGGTGCTGCTGGTATTTATGCTTCGACTATTATTCCAGCTAGTCAGGGCAGATTTTCGCAATCCGGTTTCTCAATTTGTTGTGAAGGTAACAAACCCTGTGTTGGTGCCATTGCGTCGAGTGATTCCTGGTATAGCTGGTATCGACATGGCTTCGGTGTTAGTTCTTTTAGCCATTCAGTATGCAGAATTATTTTTACTGACATTGGTGCTAGGTGCGGAATTTTTTGCGATGGGAATGTTTGTCATTGCTATCGCAAAAATCATCGGTTTGGTGATTACAGTATTTACTGTTTCAATTCTTATTCAAGTTGTGATTAGTTGGGTCAATCCCGGTGTGTATAATCCTGTTACGGCACTTCTCTATCAGTTAAATGAACCTGTGTTGGGTCGGGCGAGAAAAATAATTCCGCCGATACACGGATTTGATTTTTCTCCAATTGTAGCTATGGTCGTTCTTCAATTACTTTCTATGCTTCTTGTTGCGCCAATTTCTGATTTTGGAGCAAGTTTGCGATAAATACCAGATTCCTGACATATCACTGGTGATAAACATGTATTATATTGATGTTTATGCCAGTGAAGTACTTGTTGCACATCGTTATGAAGATGGGCACCAATTTAATCTGTGCGTTTTAAATTTGCCGCTGAGTTAAAAAAGATCGATGTTATCGTCCTCTTTACTAGAGGCCGTTTTATTTTGATTTTCCTGATCCACACCTTTGGCCACCAATACCGCCGCATAGTGTTTGTCTGTACCCTTGATATGGTTAGACAGCCATTCATTCAGAAAATCCAGTAGTTCTTCGACAATTTGCTCTTCACCAGACGCTGCCTTTTGCTGGAGGTCGAGTATTTGTGCAATCAATTTTTTGTGCTTTTCTTTGTGCTCAAGTACATGTTCATAGCCATGCCTTTCTATCAATTCTTCTTCATATCTAAAATGTGAAACGGTGTAATCGATTAACCCTTGCAATATTCGATGAATAAAGCTTATGTCTTGTTTCATTTTTACGTGATAATTCAAATCGTTAATCATGTTGATGAGAATGTTGTGTTGTCGGTCTATTTCCGGTAATTGAACGCTAAAAGATTCATCCCATTTGAATAATGCAAATTCTCGGTTTGAAAGGTGCTCATCGATTTTGTCCTGATCAATTAAAAAACGATGCAATAGAGATTGAGTCTCTGATGCGAGCGCTAACACTCTGGTGCTATCTTCCAACGCACTTTTTGCAACAGCAGATGATTGGCTAGCAGCGTTCGTCATATTAGCAACATTATTATTAAGTATAATTGCCATATTGCTTTGTGTTTCTGCCGATTCGGCGATGCGATTATTCATTTCGCTAATTGAAGAAACCAGTCCAGTTATTTCGTTTAGGACAGCCCCGGTACGTTTTGCATGATCAACACTGGCTGAGGCTTGATTGCTACTTAATCGTATTGTTTCAACGGCTCTGCTACTCACGCTTTGCAATTGTTCAATCATGTTTTGAATTTCCAGTATGGAATTTTGTGTTTTTTGTGCAAGACTCCGTACTTCATCTGCAACAACAGCAAAGCCACGACCATGTGCCCCCGCTCTTGCAGCTTCGATTGCGGCATTTAATGCTAACAAATTGGTTTGATCCGCAATTTCCTGGATAACATTTAATATAGTACCAATTTCGCGACTATCGGCTTCGAGTTTATGGATAACATTTGAAACTTGCTCCAGGCCTGTCGCAAAATCATGAATGGAGTCGATTGTTTCGCTAACAACACTTTGTCCATTATTGGTGGCTTCACTGGCTTGTTGGGCAGATTGCGCTGCGTGAGCAATACTTTCCGCAACGTCCTGAACAGTAGCAGAGAGTTCGGCAATAGACTGGCTTGTTGTTTTGCTATCCTCAACCTGGCTACTGACTGAATTTTCTGTAATATTGCTAGAAACTGTTAAACGATTAGCAACATTCACAAACAGATCGCTTGTTGAATTAATGGCGGAAATAGTATTGCTTATACCGAGAGCAATTTTATTTATCGATTGATTGATTTGACCTATTTCATCGCTCCCTTTCTCATCAAGGTTAATCATCAAATTGCCAGAGGCAACCTGTTCTGCATTTTTATGCAAGCGCTCAAGATTCGACATAATGTTGAAATAAAATCCTAGCAACAAGTATGATAACAAGAAGAATGTACTAATAATTGTAAGCCATGCAATGTTGATAGTTTGGGTGTTTTTTTCAGCCCGCTGTATTAACGCGTTGTCTACAAAAGGCACCACAACATCAAAAAACTCAAGACCATTCTTGATTGTCATTTCCCCTAATGCATGAAATTCACTCGCGCTTATCTCGATTTTGCCGGTGTGATGGAGCATCTGTTCAGATGCGTGCATGAATTCATGCATTGATGTATCTGCAGCGGAAAATGTTTTTTTCCATTCAGGTGATGTAATAGGGAGATCTAATATTTCTGAGTCAAATGCTTCATGATGGTAAGTAACCTTGTTTAACAATTCAGCTATGTTTTCGTTTCTCGATTGTTGGCCTTGATTACCTAATAATGTTTGCGCGCCAGCTGTTCTTAATTGCCCCATAGCATCAATTAGCGATGGGATACGTCGAACGATGGTATCTATTAGAATAGCATTGTTTTTGTTGAGATCATGCAGTAAGTGGCTTTCATAGCCAATGACCTTTAAGTATTCAATGATGACTGCAATTATTCTTGAGTGATTCTCAAAATCTTCTTCAGCGTTTTTTGAGGGTAATGCTTTTTTATATTTTTCCCATGCAATGCTAATAACGCTAGCATAGTCCTTGTTGGTTATTATTTTGTTGTGCTGTTGTTTCAAGTTAAGAAAATTTAAAATTTGATCGTCAATTGTTTTCTGTATTTTCTGAATGGGTGCTTCAAATTCATTGTGGCCGTTTAAATAATTATTCGTTAAACCCCTTGATTCTACAATGTTAACCAAAAGCTGGATTAATGGCGCTGTAAGTATTAAGCCACTACGTTCAAGATGGGTTAGTTCGATTTCTTTATTAATATTTTGGATGGTGATAAAACTTAATGTTATTAAGGGTAATAAACATACAATTATAATAAGGAAAAATTTGCTGCGTAAGCGCAAACGTTCCATCATAAAAAGTATAGGGAAAAGAACAACTTTCATTAGCTACCTTTCAAACTCGACCATCAATAATCTTATGTGTTAATAACGACACCGACAGGGGGCACTTGAATAAAGCCTTGTGAAAATGCTGTTTTTTGGTTATTGGGAATAGTAAGCTAGAAGTTTGTCGAGCTATGGACTCCTAACCGAGTGGGAAAACGTGTTCACAGATTAATGCTCTAAATACGGGATAGTGAATATTTATGAATTCATCAGGAAAATATGACTAACAGGCCAGTAGTGAAAGCTGTAGGACTTTCAAAATCTTTTGGCGACAAACAAGTTGTTCGGGGAATTGATTTTGAAGTAGAAAAAGGCAAGTGCTTTGGCTTTCTTGGTCCGAATGGTGCCGGAAAGACAACAACATTAACGATGATTGAAGGTGTATCACCCATGAGTGCCGGTGAACTTGAGGTGTTTGCTTATTCTCTACCGGCTCAAGGAAAGCTCGCCCGTGCGAGAATGGGGATTGTTCCTCAAATGGATAATCTCGATCCAGACTTTAGTGTCATTGAAAACCTTCGAGTCTATAGTCGATTTTTTGGTCTTTCGGGTAACAAAATTGAAAATCGAATCCAGGAACTACTTGAATTTATGCAGTTGAGTGAGCGACAGAATGAACGGCCAGATAATTTGTCTGGAGGGATGAAGCGAAGGCTTACTATCGCAAGAGCACTAGTTAATGATCCGGATTTGATTATTCTTGATGAGCCGACAACTGGATTGGATCCCCAAGTTCGTCACGTTATTTGGGCAAAGTTGCGGGAGTTAATGCAAGCAGGGAAAACCCTGCTAATGACGACTCATTACATGGATGAAGCTGAACGTTTGTGTGACGAGTTATTCATTATGGATGATGGAGTAATTTTAGATAGGGGTTCTCCTGCCCACATTATTGAGTCCCACGTTGAACAAGCTGTGATTGAAGTGCGAGGTAATATAAGTAGTGCACAGCAAACGATAACAAACCTAGCCCATACTCGCTGTGAAACTCACGGCGATACACTATTTATTTACAGTAATAACATAGATGAAGTCGCATCTTGTTTAAAAGATGATATTAACTTAAGTCTATTTCAACGCAAATGTAATCTGGAAGATGTGTTTTTACGCTTGACGGGAAGGGACTTAAGAGAATGAGCTATCCCTACTATCGACTACCTACATTTTCTCGGAATGCTTTTATTGTTTGGTATCGAAATATTCTGGTCTGGAAGAAATTGATTGGTCCTGCTTTAGTGTTGCACTTTGGTGAACCGTTGATTTATTTATTGGGTATGGGCTTTGGTTTGGGGGCATTCATTGGTGAGATTAACGATATGTCCTATCTTACCTTTCTTGCCGCTGGTCTAGTAGCTTCCTCTGCAATGATGACGGCGAGCTTGGAAGGAACTTATTCAGTTTTTACACGCATGGTTCCACAAAAAACCTACTCCGCTCTGCTCGCGACACCGATCGAAATAGATGACATTATGGCTGGAGAGCTATTGTGGTGTGCAACTAAAGCATTATTTAGTGGCATCGCCATTCTTATTGTGGCGACATTATTGGGTGCCGTTCAAAGTTGGAGTGTGCTTTGGGTTATCCCGCTCATATTTATCAGTGCACTTTGCTTTACCGGCCCAGCAATAGTTATTGCGACAATGTCCCGTAATTATGATTTTTTTAACTATTATTTTACGCTAGCGGTTACACCCATGTTTGTCTTATGTGGTGTTTTTTATCCGGTGTCTTCGCTACCTGACTTTATGCAGGTTATTGTTTATTTATTGCCTTTGACACATGCGATCGATTTAATTCGGCCTCTAGTTGCGGGCACAGAGTTACACAATCCCCTGTTACATGTTGGTGTGTTAGTTTTATATGCGTTGGCTTTTTATTATGCTGCAGTAGTGTTGGTAAGAAAAAGAATGATTGTCTAATTATGATCCTAAGAAAAATATTACTTCTATTTGTCGTTGCTAATTTTTTGCTCGGTTGTGCACTCGTTCCTAAGCAGGAATATGCTGTTCAGCACGTTGTTTTTCTCTGGTTGAAACCGGATATTGCTGAAGGAAAAAAACAAGAGATTGTTGATGGAACAAATGCGCTGATTGAAATAAATGAAGTTAAACGAGTGACTATTGGTCGCTCTGTTCCCAGTGATAGAAAAATAGTCGATGATAGTTTTGATCTTGGTGTGTTATTTGAGTTTGAAACCGTTGAAGCTATGCAAAACTACTCAAAAGATCCCCTACATAAAGCATTTGTTGAGAAGAGTATTAAAGGGAATATTGAAAAGATGCTCGTTTATGATTTCGAGAAATAATCGGTTCAGATGCTGTTCATTTGGGTAAATTGACAGCTTTGTTTTGGTTGGGAATGCTGTTGGTAATCAATCCCGTCACAGTGGGGAGTCTGTAGTTTGGTTTGTATGTAACTCATAGGTTTCACTCCTGCAAAACCAAACAAAAAAAAGGCCCACAATGATGGACCTTTTTTCGTAACTACAAACAAGTAAACTTTACTTGTAAAGTCAGTCTTTAATCTCAAAAGCTTCTGCTGAAGATGCTATCAACTTCCTTTAACGACTGTGCAATAAGTCGCGTAAATACCGAGAACATTGTTTATTTTATAGTCGATGGTTGAGACATTGCTGATTCCAGCATTAGCCATAGCCGCGGAAACGCTGGCATCACCGGTAGCGACCCACCCAAGAATGGACTTAGCACAGGCTTCTCCTTCTAAGGAGTCGGAACCCGGCACACCAGCAACAGGAAGCTTCGAATTGCTGTAGATTCCTCCAGGCACCATAGATCCACCGATAGACCCCATTCCTGCGCAACCACCAAGAGCGAGGGAGCCTGACAAAATTATTGACATCGCGATTTTCTTATTCATGTATTCATCCTTTCCTTATGCAAACGTTTTTGTGCTAATTAATTAAAAGCATTACGTTAATTAAGTTTAGTATTTGCTCAATTCATCGTCAAGAATTTAGATCTGGGGTTTAAGATGTACAAGTCACCATTCCACATCAACTCGAACGTATTTTGTTGGTTTGCAAATATGTAAGTACTAAAGAAGGACTAGCCATGATTTGACAATGATGAGCTAAAAATTGATATGACCACGTTAGGATAATTCCCATTTATCATTCAATAGCTAAAAGTACGGACATCTATCTTTCAGTCTGGAATAAATTGGAAACTTTATTTTGCAGGTTACTTTCTGGGTTCTATTTTAAAATTTTTTAGTGGGTCGAGAGCTAAAAATAGTAGTTTAAACCAGCCTCCATAATGTTATTCTTCCCATCGTAATGTTTAATTTGGGAAAGCTTAAGATGGATTGAGATATTTTTAGCAATACTAAATCCTTGCTCTAATGTTGCCGTGTACAAATTGGGATTGTTGGTGTCTCGGTTATGTATAAGCCCTAAAAATTTTGCATGTGCATGTACTTTCCAGTATCCAGTTATATTTGTCAGAAATCCTGCAGACACACCCATAAGCGCTTGTAATTGAGTTTCATAAATTTGGCTGTGATTTAGTTCCGATTCGAAAAAACTATATACATACATGTTGTCGAGAAAATTTAATTTGTATGTAAGACCTGGACCGCCATTGACAGTGTAAATTAAATTGCTTGCCGTTGTTTTCTTAGATCTTGAGGAAATTCCAGTGTTAATACGCCAAGATATATCTTTAAAGAAGTTGTCGCGTGGTTCTAAAGACAATATATCAATTAGGTCGAGCTGGGTTAATTGATAGGACGAAGTGGATGTATGATACCGAGCTTTCAAATTAAAGAATTGAATTTGGGAGTTTGGTGAGTAGCCTTCGGCTGGATCAAGGATTCCGTGATATGCCAACCTCAACCCAAAGCTACCATAATTTCCCTGGTCTAGGCGTCCTCCCCCCAAGGTTATTCGTGTTGTATCGTGTCCTTCATCAGGGTATGTATTAGGTTCCTTGATTTTTATAGGTTGGCTTTTGATCTTTAGTGAGCTACGAGAAAGTAACAATTTTCGCTGCGATTTATTTATTTTGGCATCTAATTCACCAGTTGATTGAATTTTATTAAAACGGTTTAAATCATATGCCATATCAATTATTTCAGCTTGTTCTACCTTGTCATATTTCAATAATTCTTTTGAATTTACTTTATTAACATCTTTAGATATTTCAATTGCCAAAGAATATTTTTCTTTTGGCATATTTTTCTGTCGATTGTTTATAATTAGTCGGTTTGAAGGATAGTACTCCTTTTTAGATATCAATTTGAGCTCATCTAATAGTTTCACTGTATTAATGGGGATGACAGCACCCTTAAATTGATCCGTTAGTTTGAGCTCCGGAATTGCAACTTCTATTAATGAAAGCAAATGATATGAACAGTTTTCGGTAAAAAAATAGTAGTCGAAATGTGTGATTTCCAATTCAAACGCGTGCATGACGATAAAATCAACATCTGATGGTGCAAGATTTAGTTGATACTCCCATATGTCGCGGCTCTCCATTTGAGAATATTCGCGAAGTTTCATGTAATAGGGGATGATGGAGAACTTGCCAATAAAGCCGCCTGTTAATCCTTTATATGCATATAATAAATCATTGTTTGAATTTCCTTGAGCAGCGTAGTTGGCGCTATATGCAAGCATTCTAGTTTTTTTGGTTTGGCCTTTTTTATCAAAGCGTAGCAGTGTGTGCCCGAACATTGAAGAAGGGCTGTTAGGATGGGAAGAAGGAAATACTACAGTCAGTGCATCAGTGTTTAATGCTTGTGCAAAATATTTGAATTTTTCGCAATCTTGTTGAGCGAGTTTAGTTTTATCAAAATTGAGCTGCTTATTGAGCCAAAAGAAACGCGCAGGGAAGCGACATTGTGGTGTCATGTCAATACCCTTGATCTTTGTTGTTGCGAAAAAACTAGCTAAGGTCGCCATAAGTTCGGCTTTTGAGCTTGTTTTTCCATTTTGTGAATTAAAATAATCCCATCCGTCAACTTGGCTGAGAGAGTTGTACATTATTGAAGTTTTATAATGCAAAAGTGTTCGCCATACTGGATGTGCTTGCAGCTCAAGTGCTGTCGCCTTGTTTATCAATTCGTGAAGGTAGTGGTTTTTTGTATCCTGCACTCGACTGACAGCTTCATCAAACTCGTGGGATTCTATGAGATTTTCAGTATTTGCTATCTTGAGGGTGTTTTCATTAGCCATTACGGTTGAAACTAGAAGAATAACCGTTATAAAGCTAGAAAATATAAAATTGATAAACAGTTTCGGATAAACAGCTAACTGCATAGAAATATATCGTGATGGGTAATGATAGAAAATACCCGACCAATAGTGCATTACTATTAGTCGGGTGGGTAATTTACATTAATGAATGTATTTTGCCAGATTTTGATCTTGAAGCATTGCGCTATCAAGTGATGCCATAATGTGGTTTGCATCAACAGCATCTGATTTAAATATGTTTCCAAATTCATTTTGTGCTAACGAATAAAACGCAGCTTCATCTTTAGATTCAACTTTCATAATTGCAGCTAGAGAAGCTAGGTGGTCTCCGTGGCCTTGTGCCATTTCTTGTGATAAGTTATCCAGATTCGCAGCAACAAAGATTTCTCGTTGTGAATCGTTTTTTACAACAGCTTCAGCATTGCACCCGGATGTTCCAGAGGTGAGTCCAAATGTTTGATTGCCGGCTGTACCATTCGTTGTTGCTGCAAGAACGTTAGCCATTAAACCAGACTGTCCTTTGAACACAGTTTGTCCGAGTCCGCAACCTGAACCTTCACCTGCAAAAGATACTGTGGATATTGACGAAACTGCGAGGAATAATGCTGCAGATTTTACGATTTGCTTCATTCTGATCTACTCCATGTGTTAGTTAGCTGTATAAGAATAACATTGTAATATTACAACATACGAACTATTGTAAATGTAATGCTTCTTGTCAATACATTAATAAGTAAAAAGGTTGTTTCGGTATATTCTCTGAACGATTTCGAGCTATTATCAAAGTGTTCTATAATAATCGCTAAAACTAAATTTCATTGAGAAACTGTGAGTATAAGATAATGGGCCGTCGGTATATTATTTGTACAAGCTGCTTTGTTCTATTCGTTTGTCTGATCGTTCAAGGATGCACAAATTTTTTTTTTATTCCAATGAAGCCTCATGTTTTGACGCCAGAGGCTGCAAAACTAAAATATGAAGATATGTATTTTAAAAGCAGTGATGGTGTAATATTACATGCTTGGTTTTTACCTGCAAAAACACAGGCAAAGGGAACTGTGTTTTTTTTACATGGAAATGCGGAAAATATCAGCACACATCTTGCCTCTGTTTATTGGTTGCCAGCAGAAGGTTTTAATGTATTAATCTGGGATTATAGGGGCTACGGAAAATCTGCAGGTGCGCCATCTCTCCCCGGCGTTATTAGTGATGTAGAAAGTGCATTGTCAGCGCTTATCGAGAGACAAGATATAGATCCAGATAAGGTCATTGTGTTTGGGCAAAGTCTTGGTGGAGCACTTGCCATTTATGCAATAGCTCATTCCGCTTATCGAGATAATATTAAAGCAGTGATCATAGACAGTGCTTTCTCTGGTTATCGAGCAATTGTACGGGAAAAATTATCTGATATTTGGTTAACGTGGCCGCTGCAATGGCCGCTGTCTTTGCTTGTAATGGATAGTTATAGTCCACTAGATTCTGTTTCAGTGATATCTCCTCTACCAATGTTATTCATATATAGTGAAAATGACAGAATTATTCCTTCGCATCACGGTGAGCTTTTATTTAATGCAGCACAAGAACCTAAGGAGAAATGGGTGTTGAAAAATGCAAAGCACATACAAAGCACCCTTAGTAAAGAGATAAGAGGTCGCTTGGTTAAATATATGGAGCAAAAATTAAAGAATGAAGATGGCCGAGGGAAAGCGGGCTAACTAACGTGTCTTTGAGCCAACAAGCCCAAAAAACACCCCATGCTCACTCCAAGTGCTAACTGCTAAACCATTAACTGTTTTTTCTTCGTCGGTGAGTTTTTTCAGGTTCTCTTTGAGTGCTGTTTCGTAAAGTGTATAGATGTTTCCTACATTATCTTTTAGCTTGATTTGCGCTGCAATCTCTCCCTGAATGGAACAATAGCGGGTTCCAATGATTTCTAATCCCAATTCAGTTATGCGATTGCTTTGAATTAAATTAAAATCCAGCTTTTGCATGTGTGTGCGAAGCTCGTTAATGTTATTACCTTGAAATTCAATATTAAACTGCTTTTGATGGTTTAAAAGAATTTCTTTTGTAATCCGCTCTGCAAGCGCTTCATTATCAGTAGGAAGGTAAAAAAACATTTGAGTACCAATAATAAAAGCGAAAAATATTGATGCCGCAATTGACATGTTATTTTTGAAAAGCCAGCGATCGCTCTTAGAGGCGAGACTTGTTTTTTTTCTATCTTGTTGCTGTGAAATATCCATCAGCTCCTGAAGTTTTTTGGGCGACAGGTTTTTTCGCTCGTAGTAATGTTTTATCTGTTGTGTTGTAGGATCGTTTTTCATGGCGCTGTATCCGTATCTATCGTTTGATAGTACTTTCTGATTTTTGCTCGTGATCGATGTAACATGCTTAATATCGTACCGCGAGGCTGGTCTGTCAATTCCGCAACTTCTTGTGCGGTGTATCCTTCAACTGCTGTGAGAAATAACGCTTCTCTTTCAGCAGTTCTCAAGGTGGATAGGGCTTGTTCTAATGCAGCATCATTATAATCTTGATGATAAAACGGAGTGTCATAGGTTGAATAATCCTCTTCATTAATATCATCAAGAGGGATAAGTGGAACAAGTAGGTCTCTTTTATATTGATTGATAAAGCGCGAACGTATGGCTTGAAAAATATAAGGTTTGTTGTGAGGTCCACCTGCATGAAGTACCGCATACCATGCGTCTTGTAGAATATCTTCAGCGCGGGTGCTGTTATGTGTCAGGGAGAGAGCGTAACGATATCCACTTTGAAGAAGTATTTCGATATCTTCAGCAGGTGTTCCAGAACTCATTATCAGATCTTTTCCAAATGATACTTACGTTTTTTGCCGTCAACTGAATGGACGATGCCTTGAGTCGTAATTAATTTGCCATCACTGGCTCTCACGAGAAAGTCCATGTCAATTTTTCTATTATCCTGGTCTTTGAAATCAGCACAGCTTACATAAAAATCACCTTTTTTCACGATGCCCGAATGTAGTTCATCCAGCGTGAGTTTCAATAATTTCCCTTTTTGTGAGTCGAATACATATATATGGCCATCAATTGTCTGATGATCAATATAGCTTTGCATGGATTGCTGAATATTGTCGCGTAGATTACCTTTGATGGAAGGATCATCCGCAGCAAATAATGGTGAGCTTAGCGCAAAAAGCAGGATTGCGAATAGGTAATGTTTTGTTTTAAATTGATTTTGACTAGCGTTCATATTTTGTTTCCTATGTTAGTAATGTTAAGCCTATTTGCAAGTAGGTAAACATAAGAACAGGCAGGAGTAGGATTTGATTGCAGGAAAAGGAAAAAAACTAAATTTTGGATTGTCGTTAAAAAAACAGTAAAACGATCTTTGGCTGAATAGCTGGCAGACTAAGCACTTAGATATGGAGTAGATTCTTTCGCAAAAAAATAATGGCGGAGCGGACGGGACTCGAACCCGCGACCCCCGGCGTGACAGGCCGGTATTCTAACCAACTGAACTACCGCTCCGCGAAAGAGGGCGTATACTGCCTGATTGACTAAAAGAATTCAATATTTATTTGTGAAAAGTGTAAAACTATTTATGGAGTTAGATCAGTTTATATAATTTGCTCATTAGTGCATTCGGTTAGGGTTATTCATCTTTATTGAATATTTGGTGAAGAGATGCTATCTACGTCTAATGTCAAAGTCCTATTATATTCCAGCAAAATTTGATCAAGTTGAGACTGATGTCAAAAAAAGTCGATTTATTGCCCGTGTTGACACTGTCAAAAGTCGAGAACAGGCCATGAGTTTTCTTGATCAGGCGAAAAAAGATTATCCAGATGCCCGTCATCATTGTTGGGCTTATTTAATTGGTAATCCTCAGTCTGCTAGCAATGCTGCAATGAATGATGATGGTGAACCAGCAGGAACAGCGGGGAAACCTATACTTAATGTTATTCAGCATAAAGGCATTGGGGATGTCATGGTGGTGATAATACGCTACTTCGGCGGTATTAAACTGGGTGCTGGCGGATTGACGAGAGCCTATAGTGGCGCAACGGAGGCGGTGCTTTCCCAGACTCCTTTAGAGGAGAAAGTTCCGATGAGTAATATCAGGCTCGGATGTGACTTCTCTCAAGAACAAATTCTGAGACATTGGATGATTCAATGGAAAGCGGAAGTTGTAAGTACGGATTATAGCGAGCAGGTGTCAATGATTTTGGATGTTCCTAAATCAAATATTACTGAAATCGAGAAGTTTTGTTTGGCTAACAATATTTCAATCGACGAGGTAGGTATGTAAACGCTTTCTCCAGCCAGGCAGCCATTGTGATTCATCACGATCTGCATTTTGAACTCGTCGAGTTAATACATAATCTGCACTACGTGAAAATTCAGACATGATATCTGGATTATCAGGATCCATATGCTCTAGTACTTGCAATAACCCCCAGCCTTCGCCCTTGTACCGCTCTTTATTCGATGTGCCTTCACCCTTGAAGTTAACATAATCAATTAATGCATAAGGGCCGTTAGGGGTATTAGCGATACGATAGAATCGCTTTTTTATCAGTTCTTTTTTTGAATTGTTGGATATTGCATTGAGCATTTTAGGTAACGCAGCTTCCATTCGTTGAATAATAAAAGCTACCTGGAGATGTATTGTACTTCTCATCAAATCTCTTAAGTCTTGTATCTCTTGACTGTTAATTTTTTGATAAAATGCTTCACGATTATTCCATGGCGCATTCGATGTGTTTGCTAGCCAGCTAGGTATCGGATGTTTTTCCTTAATAAATGCGAGCAAGGCTGGGAAGCTCTCTTCGAATGGACTATCGACTCCCGTGGGGA